>Ga0208158_1000713_pt1 | contig 11350 bp, 7 predicted proteins | sample 8_EtaG_FD_184081 | JGI IMG/M metagenome (GOLD analysis project Ga0208158, IMG submission 184081) | Marine viral communities from the Subarctic Pacific Ocean - 8_ETSP_OMZ_AT15162 metaG (SPAdes) (version 2) | ecosystem: Environmental > Aquatic > Marine > Oceanic | place: Pacific Ocean | collected...
GCAGCAAATACAACAGGTTCAGAAAATAATGCCTTTGGTTCTAATGCATTGGGGTCAAATACAACAGGAGCATCTAATGTAGCAATGGGTTCTGGTGCATTGTTTACAAATACAACAGGAACTCTTAATACTGCTTTTGGTCATGCTGCAATGGAGACTAATAATGGTGATAGTAATACCGCTGTTGGTCAAGCTGCACTTTATGCAAACACAACTGGTGGGAGTAATACTGCTGTTGGAGACAGAGCATTAGCTGCAAACACAACTGCAGCAAATAATATTGCTGTTGGTTATTATGCATTGTATGCAAATACAACTGGAACGCAAAACGTATCTATAGGGGTGAATGCTTTAGATGCAAATACTACTGGAGATAGAAATATTGGTATTGGATACGCTGCTCTTGGTGCAAATACCACAGCAGACGGAAACGTGGCAATAGGTGATAATTCACTGCAAGTTAATACAACTGGTGCTCATAACGTAGCCTTGGGTAGAGATGCATTAAACGCAAACACAACTGCATCTAATAATACTGCTATTGGTTATCAAGCATTATATGTAAACACAACAGGTCATAGTAACGTTGCTGTTGGAAATGGTACATTAGATGCAAATACAACAGGTCATTATAATACTGCTGTTGGTAGACTCGCATTAGGTGCAAACACAACTGCAGATGAAAATACTGCTGTTGGTTATAATGCATTAGCTGCAAATACAACAGGAAGTGGTAACGTAGCAGTAGGAAGAGATGCTTTATTAGTCAATGTAAATGGTAATACTAATACTGCTGTTGGACGTAGAGCTTTAGATGCAAATACAGGTGGCTCGTATAATGTAGCGTTTGGTAACAGTGCATTAGACGAAAATACGACTGGAGGTAATAATACTGCTCTTGGTACTCAAGCTTTGCAGTTAAACACAACAGGTGGTTATAACACTGCTGTTGGAATGAGGGCATTAGATGCAAACACAACTGCATCTAATAACACTGCTGTTGGATATGGAGCTTTAACTGCAAACACTACAGCAGCTGGTAACACTGCTGTTGGCATTAACGCTTTAGCAACAAATACAACAGCAGAAGGTCACGTTGCTATTGGTTATGAAGCATTAACTGCAAACACAACAGGTACTAATAATACTGCTATAGGTAAGCAAGCATTATATGTAAATACAACAGGTACTTATAATGTTGCTGTTGGTGCATTTGCTTTAGATGCAAACACTACAGGATCACAGAATATTGCTATTGGACCTCATTCTTTAGGTGCAAACACAACTGCAAGTAATAATACTGCTGTTGGTTATTCTGCATTATGGAAAAATACTGCTGCTAATAATACTGCTCTTGGTTATAATGCAATGGGTGAAAACACAACTGGAACATCTAACACTGCTGTTGGTTCGTATGCTTTAGATGCAGCCACAACTGTAAATGACAATACAGCAATTGGTACATATGCATTAAGTGCAACTACTGGTGGTAAAAATACTGCTGTTGGTGCTTCAGCATTACAGTCAAATACAACAGCAACTGTTAATACTGCTGTTGGTTATATTGCATTATATTTAAATACAACAGGAACTTATAATACTGCTGTTGGTTCGTATGCTTTAGATGCATGTACCACAGGAGAGGGTAATACTGCTTTAGGTACAAATACTTTATCCGCAGTAACAACAACGAGTGAGAACACTGCTATTGGTCATAATGCAGGTGCAGCACTTACTGGTTCTAAAAACGTTTGTATTGGTAAAGGTGCTTTACCAAATGCTACAGCATGTGATGAGGGTATTGCTATTGGTCACGATGCTGGAAGTAATCTTTCAACTGCTGCATCCTTTGTTGTTATAGGTGAAAGTGCAGTTGGAAGTGGAGTTATGACAGGAGATGATAATACTGCTGTTGGTAAAAATGCTGGTTATGCTTTGACTAGTGGACATGAGGATACTCTTATTGGTAGAGATTCAGGTACTGGTATGACAACAGGTGTTAATAATACTTGTATTGGATTTAATTCAGGAACTGGATCATCACCATCAGGAAATATAACAACTGGATCCAATAACGTATGTCTTGGTAATAATAGTATTGCTAATCTCTATTGTGCTGATACATCAATATCTTCTTCTGACGCAAGAGATAAGACTGATGTAGAAGACTTTAAGTATGGTTTATCATGGATTACTGCATTAAGACCTGTCACCTATCGTTGGGATAGAAGAACTTGGTATGGAACTGAGGAGAATCTCAAAGGAACTCCCGATGGAAGTAAGAAACGTGATCGTATTCATATAGGTTTCCTTGCACAAGAAGCAATAGAGGTTGAAAAGAAACATGGTTATGCTGATAAGAAGGATGATATGTTGATTGTGAACCAAGATGAGGATGAAAAGGATCCTTCATATGGTATGAAGTATGAAAGATTAGTTCCTGTACTGGTTAATGCTATCAAGGAATTGAAAGCAGAAAATGATGAACTTAGATCCTTAATCAAGGATAGTAAGACTTTTGCCTCACTTAAATCTTCAATAAATAACTAGAAAGAATAAATGGCATTAACTAACGCAAGTAGACTCGCAGATTTTGGAACTGGGATAGGCACACAAGGTGCTATTCTACAAGTTGATAATGCCGATCAGAGAGTTGGTATTGGGACTACAGATCCTGATACTAAACTCGAAGTAAAGGGAACGATAAAAGGTATAGATGTAAGTGTTAGTGGTGCATCTACTATCACTGGTAATTTGGAAGTTGGTGGAAATATAGATCTTACAGGTAATATAACAATCGGTGGAACATTAACATATGAAGACGTAACGAATATAGACTCTCTTGGTATTGTTACTGCTCGAAGTGGTATCAATATGTCTGGTGGTCAGTTCTTAGTAGGAACTGGAGTGACTATTGGTGTTGCTGGAATTGCAACATTTAGAAGTGGTAGGATTGATGTAGGGGATGCACTTAATAATACAAGTATTGGTGCATTAGCTGGAGATGCTCATACAACAGGTAATAGTAATGTTGCTGTTGGTTATGGAGCATTAACTGCAAACACAACAGGTGCTAATAACATTGCTGTTGGGTTGGCTGCATTAGAAGCAAACACAACTGGATCTAACATTACTGCTGTTGGTAATTATGCCTTAGATGCAAATACAACTGCATCTGATAATACTGCTGTTGGGTATCAAGCATTAACAGCAAACACCACAGGAACTGATAATACTGCTGTCGGAATGCAGGTTTTAAAAGCAGCCACAACTGCTAGTAACAATTCTGGTTTTGGAGATAAAGCATTAGCAGCAAATACAACAGGTTCAGAAAATAATGCCTTTGGTTCTAATGCATTGGGGTCAAATACAACAGGAGCATCTAATGTAGCAATGGGTTCTGGTGCATTGTTTTCAAATACAACAGGAACTCTTAATACTGCTCTTGGTCATGCTGCAATGGAGACTAATAATGGTGATAGTAATACCGCTGTTGGTCAAGCTGCACTTTATGCAAACACAACAGGTGCTCAGAATACTGCTGTTGGAGACAGAGCATTAGCAGCAAATACAACTGCAGCAAATAATACTGCTATTGGTTATTATGCATTAAATGCAAATACAACAGGAACAAATAATACGGCTTTTGGTGCTACTGCCTTAATGGACAACACGACAGGAAGTAATAATACTGCTATAGGAAGATGGGCTCTTGAAAGTAACACAACTGCAGATTATAATACTGCTGTTGGTCATAACTCGATGTTTGCTAATACAACAGGAACAAATAACGTTGCTGTTGGTTATGCAGCATTAGATGCAAACACAACTACAAGTAGTAATACTGCTATTGGTTATAAGGCATTAACTGCAAACACAGCAGCAGAGAATACTGCTGTTGGAACAAGTGCTTTAGAAGATAATACAACAGGAACTAGAAATACTGCTATGGGTGTGGATGCTCTTCAGGAATGCACCACAGGTAATGATAATACTGCTTTTGGTTATAATGCATTAGAAAATCCTACAACTGCAAGTCAAAATACTGCTGTTGGTTCTTACGCACTGGAAGCTAATACAACAGGAATTAGAAACGCTGCTGTTGGTGGTGATGCACTGAAGTTAAACACAACTGGATCAAGAAACGCAGCATTTGGTATGTATGCTTTAGATGAAAACACCACTGCAAGTTATAACACCGCCATTGGTTATGCAGCATTAACTAAAAATACAACTGCTGAAAACAACACTGCTGTTGGAGGTGGTGCAATGTTGTTAAACACAACAGGTTATGATAATACTACTGTTGGTGCATATTCATTAGATGCAAATACAACAGGTAGTCAAAACGTTGGTGTTGGTAATAGTGCATTAGGTGCAAACAGCACTGGTGCTAGTAATGTTGCTATTGGATATAATGCATTAAGTGCAAACACAGCTTCTTATAATACTGCTGTTGGATCTAATTCAGGAGTTACTAATACAACAGGTAATAAGAATACTTCAATAGGAGGTTGGTCATTAAGATATAACACAACAGGTTCAGAGAATACTGCTCTTGGTTATGAAGCATTGGAAGATAATACAACTGCAGATTATAATACTGCTGTTGGTCATCGTGCAGGAGCATCAGTTACAACTGGAACACAGAATACTGCTGTTGGTTGGGGTGCTTATGATGCTGCTAATGGTAGTTATAATACTGCTATTGGAGCACTTTCTGGAACTAGTCAAACTACTGGTAATAGAAATACTCTTTGCGGTAACTCTAGTGGATCTGGATTAACAACTGGAAGTGATAATACTTTTATTGGATTTAAGGCTGGTAATTCCACTACAACAGCAGATAATAACACTGCTATTGGTAAGGAGTCATTATATACAAACACAACAGGAACTTCAAACGTTGCTGTTGGTAGAGAGGCATTGTATACAAGTACTGCATCTAATAATACTGCTGTTGGTTATAGATCAATGTATCTAAACACAACTGGTGCATCTAATACTGCTTATGGTTTTGAATCTTTAAAGTCCAACACAACAGGAGGAGATAACTCATCCTTTGGACTTGAATCTTTAGAAGATAATACAACTGGAGATGGTAATACTGCTGTTGGGTATAGAGCTTTAAGAGCAAACACAACTGGTAGTTACAACACTGCTTTTGGTTTAGAAGCATTAGACGCACTTACAACTAATAGTTATAATACTGCTTTTGGTAGACAAGCATTATCAAGTGCAACTGCTGGAGAGAATGATGCATTTGGTAATAGGGCAGCATATGGTATTACTACAGGTAGTGGTAACGTTTGTGTTGGTAATCATGCTGGTTATAATATAACAACAGGAGATAATAATACTATTCTAGGTAGATTTGCTGCTGGTGATGCTGGTGGCACTGGTAATAATATGACAGCAGATAACAATACTGCTGTAGGTCATTTTGCATTAACTGCAAATACAACAGGTAATAATAATACTACTGTTGGTGCATATGCATTAGATGCTAATACAACTGGTTTTAATAACGTTGCATTCGGTGCTCATGCTTTAGGGGCAAATACAACTGCACAAGATAATACTGCTCTTGGTTATGAAGCAATGGATGCTTGCACAACTGGTTCATATAACACTGCTGTTGGTTATCAAGCATTAGATGAAATAATAACAGGAACAAGAAATACTGCTGTTGGATATAGGTGTTTAGCTGGTCCTGGAGATGGTTCACATAATACTGCAGTGGGACAAGCTTGTATGGAGTCCCAAACAACTGGTGAAAGAAATGCTTGTTTTGGTCAATATGCAGGACAATCAATTACAACAGGTAGTTATAACGTTGCTGTTGGTGGGAATGCATTAGATGCTTGTACAACAGGTGGAAAAAATGTTGCTGTTGGTTATGCTGCATTTGGTATTGTTACAACAGGTTATGATAATGCTGCTGTTGGTAAAGATGCAGGAGATACACTTACAACAGGAAATGATTGTGCTTGTATTGGTCACAATGCAGATGTTAGTGCTGCAGGTGCAGTGCATCAAAATGTCTTTGGTAATAAAACGAGTAATGGTAATAATACATTTAGTGTTAGAGCAGATAGTGGTGCATATAAGAGTGATAATAACTCTTCTTGGCAAACAACTTCTGATAGAAGAATTAAGAAAAACATTACTAATAACACAACTGGACTTGATAAGATAAATCAAATCACAGTTCGTAATTTTGAGTATAAAACAGAGGATGAAATTAAAACTGATAACCCAGAGTTAACTGATGTAGTAAAATCTGCAGTCGTTAATATAGAAGGACTTCATGTTGGTAGTATTGCACAAGAGATAGAGGAAGTTCTACCTGATGTTGTTAAGACTAATGAAATGGGAATCAAGAGTGTTAATACAGATAACCTCACTTGGTATCTTATCAATGCAGTCAAGGAACTTTCTGCCAAGGTAGAAGAGCTTGAAAGTAAACTAAATAACTAGAAAGTATAAGACATGACTAGAGCAAGAGAACTCGCTAGATTAGGAAATGAGAATGTCTTAAGTGTAGAAGACGATAGTTTAGAGGTTGGTATTAATTCGACCAAACCAACTTCTGCTCTGGATGTTGCTGGTCAATTTAATGTAGGAACTGCAATTAAGGCAGGTGTTGCTGGTGTTATAACTGCAACTGAGTTTAGTGGAACGACTGGAACATTTAGTGGGAACGTAAGTGTAGGTGGAACATTAACATACGAAGATGTAACAAATATAGATTCTGTTGGTATCGTCACAGCAAGAGCAGGAGTAAATGTCTCTGGTGGTCAACTTCTAGTAGGAACTGGAGTGACTATAGGTATTGCTGGAATTGCTACATTTAGAAGTGGTAGAATTGATTTAGGGGATAGTTTACAAAATACAAGTATTGGTGAAGGTGCAGGAGATGCATTAACAACAGGACAAAGAAATACTGCTGTTGGTATGAATGCATTAAGTGCCACTGCAGCAGGACAGAGAAATACTGCTGTTGGTATGAATGCGTTGTTGAATAATACTACATCATATAATAGTGCAGTTGGACAAGGTGCATTAAGTGGTAATACATCTGGTGCTGCTAATAATGCGTTTGGTTATCAAGCATTAGCTGCTAATACAACTGGTTCTTCTAATGTTGCTATTGGTAATAGTGCATTAGCTGCAAATACAGCAAGTAGTATTACTGCTGTTGGTTATTATGCATTAAAAGCAAACACAACAGGAACTAAAAACGTTGCTCTGGGATATAATGCATTACTTACTTCTGAAACAGCTAGTAATAATACAGCATTAGGATACGATGCATTAAAATTAAACACAACTGGAGTAGAAAATGTTGCTGTTGGTAGTGAAGCTTTAGATGCAAATACTACTGGGCGAGAAAACACATCAATTGGATATGTAGCTTTAGGTGCAAACACAACTGGTGATAATAATACTGCCGTTGGACGTTCAGCTTTAGGAGCAAATACCACTGCAGATGATAACACTGCCGTTGGATATAGTGCATTAGCAGCAAACACAACTGGTTATTCTAACACTGCTGTTGGAAAAAATGCACTGTCTACGGAATCAACGTCTACACATAACGTTGCTGTTGGTAAAGATGCATTAAAATTAGATACAACAGGTGCAAGTAATGTTGCTGTAGGTAGTGAATCATTAGATGCTTGTACAACAGGTAGTAGTAATAGTGCTCTTGGTACTTCTGCATTAGGAGCACTCACAACAGGAGGCAAGAATACTGCTCTTGGTGTTAATGCATTAACTACAGCCACAACAGTATCTAATCTTACTGCTGTTGGTTATTATGCATTAAGATATAATACAACTGGAACAGAAAATGTGGCAGTTGGTTATTATGCAATGGAAGAAAATACAACAGGTTCTAGAAATACTGGTCTTGGACAGTATGCTTTAGAAAATAATACTACTGGTGATGATAACACTGCTCTTGGAAGAAATACATTAGCTGCAAACACAACAGGTACTAGAAATGTTGCTGTTGGTAGAGATGCATTAGACGCAAACACAACTGCAAGTTATAATGCTGCTGTTGGTGCTTATTCATTATCTGCAAATACAACTGGTGCTAATAATAGTGCTATTGGTTATGCATCACTGCAATTGAATACAACAGGATCTAATAATACTGCTGTTGGTTATGATGCATTAGGTGCAAACACAACTGCAGACAATAACACTGCTGTTGGTTATGAGGCATTAGCTGCAAATACAACTGGAACAATTAATACAGGTCTTGGTAGACAAGCACTACGCAATAACACAACTGGAACTGATAATACAGCAGTAGGTTATGCTTTGGTTAGCAACACAACTGGTGATAATAACACTGCTGTTGGTAGAGGTGCATTAAACGCTAACACAACTGCAGATAATAATACTGCTGTTGGTAAGAATGCATTAGATGCAGTAACAACTGGTGGAGGTAATGTTGCTCTTGGAGTTGATGCATTAGGAGCACTTACTACAGGAACAGAGAACATATCAATAGGAAATTATTCGTTAGATGCATGTACAACAGGATATTATAATACTGGTATTGGACTTCAAGCTTTAGGGGCAACGACTACAGGGAATAATAATACAGCACTAGGTACTCATGCTTTAAGATACAATACAACTGCGTCTGCTAATACTGCTGTTGGTAGTGAGGCATTAACTGCAAACACAACTGGAACTGCAAACGTTGCTGTTGGTGCATATGCATTAGATGCAATAACAACATCAAATTATAATACTTGTGTAGGGTATAAAGCATTAACTACTCAAACAACAGGTGGGGAAAATACTGCTGTTGGTTTTGAAGCAGGAGAATCTGTAACTACATCTGCTTATCATACAATTATGGGTTTTAGAGCAGGAAAAGATATTTCAACAGGTGAAGGTAATACTTATTTTGGTCATAAAGCTGGAATGCAAACTACATCTTCCAATCATAACGTTGCTATTGGTAGAAACTCATTAACTCTTGGAACAGATGGAATACAGGAAAACGTAGCTGTAGGTTATGCTACATTGTATAGTAATACTAATGGTGACTATAACGTTTCTGTTGGTTCTCATGCAGGAAATGCAACTACCAGTGCTCAGTATAATAATTTTATTGGTAATAGAGCAGGATCACTAACAACATCAGGTGGACGTAATAATGTTATGGGAAACCATGCATTTGTAGATAATACAACTGCTACTAATAATACAATAATGGGTGATAATGCTGGAAGATATATTACTAGCTCCAGTAATACATGTATTGGTTTTGAGGCAGGTACTCAACTAGTTGCTCATCAAGATTGTACTATGCTTGGTAGTGAAGCAGGTAAGAGTTCAACTGCTGCATCAAATGAATTATACATAGCAAGAAATAATCAAGGTGCTGGTAATGCTGCTACTTGGATTTATGGTAATAGTTCTGGTGCTTGTATTCAGGGTAATAACTCCACTACTTGGTCAACAACTTCTGATAGGAGACTTAAGAAGAATATAGTTGATAGTCCTAAAGGTCTTACTGAGATTAATACTTTAAGAGTAACTAATTTTGAATATAGAACTGAAGACGAAATTGATATGAGTGAGTTTCCTATAGCTGAGGGTGATGCTGGTAAGGTAGTTCTTGGTAAAGGTAAAGAAGGTGAAGTCCAAACTGGTATCATTGCACAAGAAGTTGAACCAATATTCCCTGAATGTGTTAAGACAAGTAAGGATGGTGCTAAGACTGTTCAAAGTGAACCTATCACATGGGCATTAGTGAATGCAGTTAAGGAACTCTCTGCAGAGAATACAGCACTGAAAGCAAGACTGGATGCAGCAGGTCTATAGAACACATTACAAAGTGTCACACATAACCCCTTCAGTTCTTCTGGAGGGGTTATACTATATGCAGTTCAATAAAAAGTATGAGTAAAGAGATGACAAGCAAGGAGAAATTACTCTTCATTGCTTCCTTCGTCTGGGCAATGCACTGGGGAGTTCGTCTTGCCTTTGCAGCAATCAGCACTCTTGAATTGAGGTATTTCTAATGAAGAAAGAGTTTATTTGCGTGAATCCAAAATCTTTGGACGCAAAAGAAAGATTCTCCAATTCTATGGATCGACTTCACTCTTGTCGTGTTGATAAGAGAGAGTATGGTAAGATATATCTTTCATCCATCTCAGGTCGGTACAAGTTTGCTATTAGTGCGACTTGCGATGACCATTGGGATGTGGTAAAATAAATAGGAGAGCATATGTAAAGGTGAACTGAATGAAGGATCAGAACTCAGTGGATGATGGTGAATCAAAAACTGATAAGCATAATCGTGCAGTTGATCTTTATATAGAATCTGTACATAAACCTGATACTACACTTCGTGCTTGCGCTCACAATCAGAAATGTTTTAATGAGTTAATGGAAGTACGTCAACAAGTATTAGAGTATGTTTATAGTTTAAGAGCATCAAATCTTGTTCCCAGTGGGGATAGGACTGCTTATGAAATGGAGCATGATTCGGAGGGATGTTAATGATGGAAGAACTACTTAAGGGTCTTGATAATTGGGAGAGTGAATATCTTAAGGTGAATAGAAAAGAATTGACAGATCAACAAGTAGATATACTTGGAGGTCGTGAATTAAAATCTAATGAGGGTATGATTTATGGTCAAATGTATGTAGATTGGAAAAAACAAAAGGGGTTTAATTTAAAATGACTTTTTTAATAGGAATAATGTCATTCGCAAACTTTGTATTTTATCCATTAGTGATAGGAACATTGGTTGCTGTAGTGATAGAACAGATTTTAAGAGCAACAGGTAGTGATGATGATCCTAAAGCAGTAAAGAATGTCTTTGTTGCTATGGGGATTAGAAAATATCTGTGGAGACAAGCATGGTTATTTAATATAATATGGTTTGTGGGATATGCTATACTATTAGTAGTAAATAGACCAGGACAACAAGCAATGCCAGATATGATATGGCAGGGGTAATTATGAACAATCCAATCAAAAACACAAGAAAGACTTATGACAGATTTCTTGCAAAAGTTATAACTGAAGTATTAGTTCAGTTTAAAGATGAAGATCCTGCATGGATTCCGTTAAGAACATACGAGGCAATTCCTGGTATACAATTAACCAGTGAAGAGAGTAGGTATTGGAAAGGTGAACTTGAAGGTGAGGACTTTGAAAAGGCATTAAATAAGTATGGATATGAATATACTCCAATATCTTATAATAGTATTCCATCAAGGTTTTAATTATGGCATTATCTGAGCAAACATTAGATTATTTACTTGAAGCGGAGGGTAGTATTAGGTCAGCAATTAAGTCTGCTGCGGT
>Ga0208158_1000714_pt1 | contig 11324 bp, 12 predicted proteins | sample 8_EtaG_FD_184081 | JGI IMG/M metagenome (GOLD analysis project Ga0208158, IMG submission 184081) | Marine viral communities from the Subarctic Pacific Ocean - 8_ETSP_OMZ_AT15162 metaG (SPAdes) (version 2) | ecosystem: Environmental > Aquatic > Marine > Oceanic | place: Pacific Ocean | collected...
GTAGGAGAATGAAAATGTATAAGATAGTAAGATTTTATAAAGATAGTAGTCATCAAGACCACAACAAGATAATTAAAACTGGGTTAACTGAAGCTGAAGCACAAGAACATTGTCAGCGAGAAGACACACACGAACGCGGCGTTTGGTTTGATGGATATACTGAGGAGTGAATGGACATACTCTTTATTATTACAATCGCTTTGTATGTGTTGGTGTTCCTTATGTCGGGTCGGGCGTGAGTTATATCGGGTCGGGTCGGACTGCCAATGCATACAAGCACTTACACACACAAAAAGCTGCACCAGGTATTGCTGCCAGCTCTACGGGCCGCTGTCTAGGTGGAGCTGTGTTAGATCATAAAAAGATCAATTAATTTCAATAAAGTTCACAATATGTATCCATTGCATAGTATAATAAGTTCTTTAACTATTAGATCAATAAGGAGGTCTATATGAAAATCGTTGTAAATATATTTAATGAAGAAGGTGATGTTGTGATTGGTCAAGCGATCGAATCTGATTGTCGCACTCTTATTATCAATGGCATACCTGTTATTCAAGAGGGTGGCGTTCATGCTGAAATGAGACCAATGCTTGATGACAATGTTCAAGCTGATAACGTAGTTCAGTTGCCAGACCCGAGTGAGGTTAACTGATGACTGCACAAAAACTATATGAAAAGGCAAAGAAAATTGCTTTTGAAAAGCAATGCTCTACTAATGAAATCTTACAACCCATGTTAATCAAGCATGGGTATAAAGATGAAAGTGGTGTAACCTTGAAAACTATTTGTCTAACGATTGGTCTTACAGAAGACTTAGATGAAATTCCAACACAGGTAAACTAAATTTAATTAACCACATAATCGGAGGAAAAGAAGGGACTTAGTTGTCCCTTTTTTTATGTCTAGGATTCTTTTAGATCACACATTATCGGTCGGTAATCTTACAAAAAGTAAGGGGGGGGACAAAAATCGTGCTACGCAGTATATACACACACAAGCTTAATAACGAACACAAACAAAATACATTTGTAGCACAATGCTAGTCATGGTCTTAATTTTTATGTTAATATCAAACTTTATCTACGAGGTACCGAATGGAAGAAGATATGATGAATATGCAGGTAGACCCTGTGATGATGCCCGATCAAGGGACTCCGATGGGTCAGCAAATGCCAGCTCAAATGCAATCAGAATTAGATCAGATATCAGGTTCAGACCAAGAAGAGGCTAAACAAGCCCTCATGCAAATTATAAATATTTTACAACAAATGGTAGAACAAGGTGCCTCAGATGCTGAAATACAAGCATTTCTAGAACAAGTTGGCATCACTATGGAAGAACTACAAATGGCTAGGGAGATGTTCGGTATATGAGTCGTATAACAAGAGCCCAAAAAATAGCAGAGCAGGTTTTAAAAACCAATAGAAAAAAACGTAATGAAGAAATTATAGATCAAGTATTAACACCTAAAGGCCGTGATTATGAAAAATTTTCAAGAGCGGCTGACGCAAGAATTGATAAAGTTTTAGCTGAGCAGGGAATACCTATGAAGCCTCAACGTGGTGGATTGCTAGGGGCTGCAAAGGCAAGAGGTATGATCTCCCCAAAAACAGAGAGTGATGTTAGAAGAGTTGTTGGTACGGGTGCGGCCACAGCAGGTGGAGCATTAGCACTAGGCACTAAAGGGTTTAATGAGCCTTATGATGCACAGAATATGGTGATTGACCCAGCGGCTATTGGAGCAATAGCGGCTAGAATGGGCAAAAGTATTTCAGAAACGGTAGATGAAGCCTCTGGACTTGTTGAGCAAACAGCTATGCCTGCAACATTGTTTTTTATGGAGATACAACAAGGCTATCAAGATGAACTTGAACGCCAAAGAAACATGGAAATGTATGGTCAACCTACCGTTCCAGAGCTTGAATCTGGAGCTATAGAACCTGTATCTCTATTATTTGCTGAGGGCGGCCCTGCAGAGCTTGGCATGGACAACGAACCTAGATTTTCTGAACGACCACCTTTTTCCCAAAAATTTACTATTGAAAACGAAATCAAAAATAAATATAAAGAATACGAAATGGCTGTAAGAAACAATGAATTGTTACGTGCTCAGAATTTAGTAAATGAAATAGATCAACTTGAGCAACAAAAAATCATGATTCAAAATCAAGCGGCTAGTCCTTTGTCTAATAGAGACCTATTTGGAGAAAGAGGCAGAACTATGTCCAATAGGGACATGGAAATAGCTAATATTCTAGAATCTATATCTCAATAGCCTACCATGGCTGCACGCAAAGAAATACTAGCAGATCTTAGTACCAAGATATCTGAAGGTAACATCCGTGAAGCCTATCGTACCTTTGAAGAACTGCCTCTTGTAGATCAAATAGCCGTAGGTCTCTCTCCTATTGTAGGTGATGCAATCGCAGCTTACGAGGTTGGTGAGTTTGGTCGTAGAGCCAAAAGCAACATAGAATCAGGCGATAGACTAGGCGCAGCGGGTAATATAGGCATATCTGCACTAGCAGGCGTAAGTTTAATACCGTTATTTAGATTCCTTCGTGGTGCTAGGGGTGCAACAAAATCTGGTGCGAAAACACTAGAAGCTTCAACGAAAGCCGAGCAACCCCCTGTTGAAGCAAAAGTAACACCCTCAGCACCGAAGGATGCACCCTTACCTGAAGTTAAGCCTTTCCAACAACGTCCCTTAGCTGAGCTTGATTACAGAACAGGCGGTGGACTAGGTTATCAACTAGACCTTGGGTCAAAAACTCGTAAATGGCTAAATGGCTACGAACAACCCGATATTGGAACTTTAAAACCAAGCGAACAATCAAAAACAGTATCTGAGTGGATTGCATCTATGAAAGCTGACAATTTGCCAGAGGGAGAGCTAAAATTATTGCGACTGATAGATCCTGATGGCTCTCCAAGCACAAGGCTACTTAGCGAAACAGCAGGCAGTAAAACTATAAGTCGTGGATTTTTAGATGATTATATGCAAAGAGCACAACGGGATTCATTACAAGTTCGTAGTGTACCTTATAGAGAATTTGAACATCCAAGCTCAAAACCAGATTATTTAAATGTAGAGGATCAACGGCAGACTCTATATTTTATGCGAGGCACAGGTGAATATCGAAGCACGCCCGATCATTACAGCCAGAGCAAATTTGGCAAAAAGCACCGTGGCAACAGTGCCTATGTGTTTGATGGCGATGCTACTACGCAACCAGGTGCCAGATATGCGGCTAGAAGATCTGCATTGGTGCCAGAGGACGCAGAGAAAATAGACAAAGCTTTTGAAAATATAGACTTACAACCAACTGACAATATAAAAGAAGTTTTCCGTATTCAAAGTGATTTTCAAAAAGAGGCTAATAGAAAGTTTAGAGAGCCTAGAGCACAGACTAAAAAAGTGTTTGAAGATGCTGGTGGCTTAAAAAAGATAAAAGAAATGGATGTTGCAGTCCAGTATAGACTTAGTGCTCCTACACAAAACAGACCATTAGCCGCTATTTTAAAAGATTTTATACAAGATACAGATAGTGCTTATTCAGATTTAACAGAAATGCCTGGTGGTATGACAGGAGATACTTTTTATGAGATTTATGTTGATGGCATAGATTTTAAACTACGTAAAGCTTTGCTTGATAATGATGTAGCAACACAAAAAAGTTTGTTAGGTGATAACTATGAATACTTTACTAAAGGGTATGTAGACTACGAAATACCATCTGGTATTAGAGAGGACACTTTGTTGATTCTGAAACAAGATTATATTAGGCCTGCAAGTCAAGGTGGCAAGTATAAAAAACCAAAATCAGCACAAATATTTAAAGATATTAAAGCATTAGATCCAAAAGTAACTGATGCCACACTTATGGCAAAAGGCTACAAAAATTTACGAGAATTGGATGATGAAGTTTTAATGAAAGTAATAAAAGAATTACTTAAAAGAAGAAAAATAGAAGAGGTTCTTAACCAAAAAGTTGTGGTGCAACCAGGCACAGGATTCATAGATCCTAAACAACAAGCCGCAACAATGAAAAAACTAGCTGATTACAACAAAAAAGTTGCTAGAGTCCAAGAAATCCAAGCAGATAAATTTAAAGGTATAGAATCCGACCCAGATGAAGTCATTGAATTACTAGATGGGTTAGATCAAGAAATTATGGATCTTGGCGTGACTGAGTTTTCTATAAGTCCAAGAGATATTGAAAGAGTTACTGGCAGACCTTTTGCAGAGTCTTTGGATAAATCAGATGAAGAAATATTCTACATGCTAGATGATACAGGTACTCGACAAAAATATGTTGATGTACCTAATAATCCAAGCGACTTAACCAGAGCTTATTTTGATGATATTGTTGATGTTGGCACCAAAGACATAGAAATAGCCAATGGTGTGAAAATATTGAAAAAAGCAGTTGCTGCAAAAACAGAAGGATTACCCCAAGGTCCATACTTTAAAGGGGGTAGAGATAGATATACCATATTACCCATGAGAACTAACATATTGAAAGCTTATAAAGAAAATGCTGATGGAGTAAGTATTATGAAAAACCAAGCACTCACTGAAGCTAGGGGTGATGTAAAGGGTGTTATGCAAAATTATAAAGATGCAGCAGCGGAAATAAAAAAAGTTCTTAAAGAATTAGGCGTAGATGAAAAAGGGGTTTTAGAAACAGTAGATACAGGGTCAGTATTTGACGGTACTTACTTAAAATTTACTCCAGAGTTACTTGATGCTATAAACAAACGTGGTATCAATGCTTTCAAATACGGTGGTGCCGTTGATATAGACGCTATGTTAGCTGAGTTATGAAGCTTGCCCATTTATCAGATCAAGAAATCAAAGAAACTTTAGTTCTGCAAGAACGCCTAGAGACTCTTAACAAACAAGAACAATGTCATAACAGCTTCTTGTTCTACGTGGAACAAATGTGGCCAGAGTTTATTTGTGGTCGCCATCATCAAATCTTTGCCCAAAAGCTTGAAGATGTAGCTAATGGCAAAATTAACAGGCTTATTGTCAATATGCCACCAAGACATACAAAGTCTGAGTTTTGCTCAACCTATTTTCCTGCATGGATTATGGGTAAACAACCCAATCGTAAAATTATGCAAACCACTCACACAGGTGAGCTAGCTGTAAGATTTGGAAGAAAAGTGAGAAACATGATGGATTCTGTTGAATATAAAAGAATCTTTGACAATGTGGAACTGCAAGCCGATTCTAAATCTGCAGGTAGGTGGGAAACCAACAAAGGTGGTGAGTATTTTGCTGCAGGTGTCGGTGGTGCTATTACAGGTCGTGGTGCAGATCTATTAATTATTGATGATCCACACTCCGAGCAGGATGCTTTGAGTCCAAGTGCACTAGAGTCCTGTTGGGAGTGGTATACCTCTGGGCCTAGACAGCGTTTGCAACCAGGTGGTGCCATTATTGTAGTGATGACACGTTGGAGTACGATAGATCTTACTGCAAAATTACTAGATGCACAGAAAGAAGAAGCTGCAGATCAGTGGGAGATAGTCGAGTTTCCTGCTATTTTTCCCGATACAAACAATGCTTTATGGCCAGAGTTTTGGGAAATGTCAGAATTAGAAAAAGTTCGAGCTTCTTTGCCAGTGCAAAAATGGAACGCTCAGTGGATGCAGAACCCCACATCTGAAGAAGGTTCTATAATTAAGCGAGAATGGTGGAATATTTGGGAACATGATGAAATGCCATCTGTTAGCTACATAATTCAAAGCTACGATACTGCTTTTTCTAAGAAAGAAAACGCTGACTATTCTGCTATTTCTACTTGGGGTGTGTTTCGTCCTACGCCAGACTCACCTGATTGTTTGATTTTGCTAGATGCACAGAAGGGTAGATGGGATTTTCCTGAACTCAAACGTATTGCTTTTAATGAATATAAGTATTGGGAGCCAGATATGACACTAATTGAAGCTAAAGCCTCTGGTACACCATTAACGCATGAACTAAGAAGGCTAGGTATACCTGTAGTCAATTACTCACCTACTCGAGGACACGACAAATCCACTAGGATGCACTCAGTAGCACCGATTTTTGAATCAAAATTAGTTTATGCACCACAACGTAAGTTTGCAGAGGAAATGATCGAGGAGTGTGCTGCCTTCCCTTTTGGTAAAAATGATGATTTATGTGATACTATGACTCAAGCTCTGATGCGTTTTAGAGAAGGTGGTTTAGTCTCTTTAGAAGATGACTATTCAGACGAGGAAAAAGCACCAGTTAGAAGGGTATATTACTGATGGCAATAGAAAAAGACATAAATCCAACCGTACTCAACGAAGAAAATCAAGTTCCGTTAGGTAATGAGGGTATGGATGTTGTGCTTGATGCCGTTTCTGACGCTAATGCGGAGGATTTTGTCATGCAAGAAGATGGCAGTGCTATCCTTGAATCAAGCATGCAACAACCTGTTGAAAGCGGTTTTAATGAAAACCTTGCTGAGTTGTTAGATGAAAATGAACTCATGCGTATATCCAATCAATTAGTAGATGGTATTGAAAAAGATAAATCCTCACGGGAAGATTGGGAAAAAACCTACACTGACGGCTTAAAATATCTTGGTATGAAGTTTGATGACGAAAGATCTGAGCCATTTGAAGGTGCATCTGGTGTGATTCACCCCTTATTAGGTGAAGCTGTTACTACTTTTCAAGCCCAAGCCTATAAAGAGCTCTTACCCTCTGGCGGCCCTGTAAAAACACAGGTCATTGGTGCCTATGATGGTGCTGTTGAAGAACAAGCACAAAGAGTTAAAGAATTTATGAATTATCAGATTGTTCATGTCATGGAAGAATTTGATGAAGAGTTAGATCAAATGCTGTTTTACCTGCCATTAGCAGGATCAGCATTTAAAAAAGTTTATTATGATGAAGGATTAGGCAGGGCGGTTTCTAAATTTGTAGCTCCTGAAGATTTGATAGTTCCTTATTTTACTACGGACTTAGAAACTTGCCCTCGCATCACTAATGTAGTGAAAATGCCTGAAAATGAGGTAAAAAAACTACAAGCTATAGGTTTTTATAGAAAAATTGACATAGAAACAGGCGATGAAGATTCAGTAACCTCTGACGCAAAAGAAGAAATAAACAAATTATCTGGTTTAGAGCCATCATACGATACAGGTGAGGTATCTTTGCTGTATGAAGTGCACTGTAACCTTGAAATAGATGGATTTGAAGATGTAGATGCGGATGGTATGCCAACAGGTGTAAAATTACCCTATATTGTCACCATTGATGCTAATTCACGTGAGATTTTGTCAGTGCGTAGAAACTTTGTAGAGAATGATCCCCTCAAAAACAAGGTTGAATACTTCGTACATTTTAAGTTTCTGCCTGGTTTAGGGTTTTATGGCTTTGGTCTAACACATATGATAGGTGGTTTGTCTAAGGCATCAACTTCTATTCTGCGTCAGCTAATAGATGCAGGTACATTAGCTAATTTACCCGCAGGTTTTAAAACTCGTGGTATTAGAATTAGAGATGAAGACACTCCAATACAGCCAGGGGAGTTTAGAGATGTAGATGCGCCTGGTGGTTCATTAAGAGAATCCATACAACCATTGCCTTTCAAAGAACCTAGTGGCACATTGTTAAATTTACTCGGTATATTAGTAGATGGTGGTAAAAAGTTTGCTTCTATTGCAGAAATTAACACAGGACAAGGTAATCCAAACGCTCCTGTAGGCACAACATTAGCGTTATTAGAGCGTTCAACTAAAGTTTTATCAGCTATTCACAAAAGATTACATAATTCACAGAAAAAAGAGTTCAAACTGCTTGCACAAGTTTTTCAAGAATATTTACCTCAAGAGTATCCCTATGCAATAGCTGGTGGTCAAGCAAATATTAAATTAAGTGACTTTGATGAAAGAGTTGATATTTTCCCTATATCAAACCCAGATATATTTAGCCAATCACAAAGAATAGCTATGGCACAGGAGATGATGCAATTAGTACAATCTAATCCAGAGGTGCACGGACCAAGCGGTATTTATGAGTCATACAAAAGAATGTATGCGGCCATAGGTGTGGATAATATTGATAAAATTTTACAACCACCACCCCCAACTGATCCTAAACCAACTGAAGCAGGGTTTGAAAACAATAAACTTTTACTAGGTCAACAAGCGCAAGCTTTTCCACAACAAAACCATGATGCACATATAGCAACGCATATGGCATTGTTAAAGTCTCCACCTGTCCAGATGAACGCACAAGTTCAAGCCTTAATTCATTCACACATAATGCAACACTTACAAATGAAAGCAGATGCTTTGGGCAGACAACAAATGCCTCCAGAAATGCAACAACAATTACAACAACTTGAACAACAGGCACAACAGGCCTCACCTGCAGAAGCAGAACAACTTGCCCTACAAGTGAATGACATGATAGCGCAATTTTCTTCACCAATTATGGCAGAGCTTGTAACTGAATTTACGCAACAAGTAGAAGCGCCTAGTGACGAAGATCCATTAGTGGCTATCAGAAAACAAGAACTTGCTTTGCGAGGCCAAGAATTATCTATGGAGCAACAACAATTCTTACAAGAGGAACAACGGAAAGCACAAGAGGCACAATTACGTGCAACAGTAGATCGTGAAAGAATAGAAACACAAGAAGATATAGCAGATTTACGTGACGACACTGCAAGAGAAAGGCTTGAACAACAAGCCCGTTTTAAAATGTTAGATCTGCAAAATAGAAAATAAAACTTGCAAAAATAAAAATAGAGCCACATAATTAGGCACATGATTAAAAGAACAGAGATCAAACAACAGAAAACCCCCACACCTTTAAAGAATAAAAATCCTTATAGTAATAAGGGTAGTGTTTCTTTGAAGTCTGATGCTGGCACTTTTGATGCAAATACCAAACCAAAACCAGGTATGGGAAAAGGCAAAGCTAGAGGTATGGGAGCCGCAGAATTTGGCGGTAAGTTTTCTGGTGTTTATTAATGTCTGAAGCTTGGTTAAGTAAAAAGTTTTTAAAAGAACTAGAACTAAGAAGAGAAGACATTACAGATACAATGCTCGCAGGGTGTAAAGATCATGCACAATACGAGTTTCTGCGTGGGCGTTACAGTTCTCTCGCTGACGCAGAAAATATATTTAGAGAACTGCTCGGAAGGGTAATACAAGATGACATCGAAAATACAGGTTCCTGATCATATAGCTAAAGAAATAGAAGCTGAAAAAGCTGCAGTTAAACAAGAAGAAACAAAAGAAGAAGTTAGTCAAGAAGTGCCATACGTGTCACAAGAAGCACGTGTTCTTGACCCTACACTTCTCGACAAATCAATTTTAGAGCGTATGCCACAACCAACAGGTTGGCGTATTTTAATACTACCTTATAAGGGTAAAGGTGTAACCGAAGGTGGTATTCATTTAGTACAACAAACTTTAGATAGAGAATCTCTAGCTACAGTTGTGGGGTATGTTGTAAAAATGGGTCCTGATTGCTACAAGGATGCAAATAAATTTGCAGAACCTTGGTGTCAGGAAAAACAATGGGTATTGATTGGCAGGTATGCAGGTGCACGCTTTAAGCTCGGTGATGAATCTGAGTGTCGGATTATTAACGATGATGAAGTTATTGCAACTATACTTGACCCAGACGATATTCTTGCAGTTTAGGAGAAAAGATGGCAGAAGAAAATACACAAGCAGTTGAGGAAACTGACATAGAAGAGGGAGAGGTTGTTGAGTTAGAACCTGTAAAGGAAGAACAACCCGTAACAACAACCACTACGGAAACTAACGATGTTGAGGCAGAAGCTGTTTTGGAAGATGTTTCAGAAACAGAAGAAACAAAAAAAGAAGATGAGCACGAGGATTACTCAGCTAAAGTAAAAAAAAGAATAAACACTCTTACTAGAAAGTTAAGAGAGGCAGAAAGAGGCAGAGATTCAGCCTATGAATATGCAAAAAGCACTGCGGCTCAAAATGAACAATTACGGGTTCGTAGTACAACTTTAGACAGATCTTTTCTTACTGAAGCTGAAAGTAGACTCAAATCACAAAAAACACAAGCGATGACAGCTTTAAAATCAGCCCATGAAAATCAAGATTATGAAAAAGTAGCAAAAGCACAAGATGTTTTAGCTAAAATAGCTGTTGAAGAAACAAGAGTTCAAGCATCTAAAACTGCTTTAGAGCAGGAAACACAGGTGCAAAATCTACAACAAAATTATCAACAGCCAGCACAACCACAACCTGCCCCACAGCTTGATGAAAAACAACAAAATTGGGTTGAGCAAAATGAATGGTTTGGTGAAGACGAAATTATGACACTAGCTGCGTTTTCAATAGATCAAAAATTAATACAAGAGGGATATGATCCAAAAACAGACGATTATTACAATGAAGTCGACAGAATGATGCGATCAGAGTTTCCACACAAGTTTGAAGAGTCTTCTGTTAAGACGAAGCCTCAACAAAAGGTGGCTTCAGCAGGCAGGGTAGCAGGTAATACAAGCTCAAAAAGGCAAGTAAAACTGTCTCCTGCAGAAGTACAAATGGCAAAAAAATTAAACGTACCCTTAACAGAGTACGCAAAATATGTTAAAAGGTAATAGTTATGACAGAAGATAACAAAGATTTAAACAGAACTGCACGTTCTGCTGACACTCGAGCTAGTAAAGAAGCTCGCAAAGTATGGAGCCCACCATCTAGGTTGGATGCTCCTGCAGCACCTGAAGGTTATACTCACAGGTGGATTAGGGCTGAGACTCTAGGTGTAGAGGATCGTAGTAATATTTCTGATAGATTAAGCGAAGGATTTGAGCTTGTAAGATCTGAAGAAATTAGTGCTGATGATTTAAAAAAATACACCGTTATGGATGAAGGCCAACATGCAGGAGTTGTAAAACGAGGTGGTTTGCTTTTGGCTAGGATTCCTAATGAAACACGTGAAGAGAGAAACTCCTACTTCGCTGCACGTGCACAAACTCAGCAAGATGCTGTTGACAATGATCTAATGAAGGAATCAGATCCAAACTCCCCGATTTTAAAACCGAGGAGAGAAAGCAAAACAACATTTGGCGGTGGTCAACGCAGTTGATCGCTAAAACATATATTAAATATATAAGGTGACTTATTATGGCTAACAAAAATGCCCCCTTTGGAGCAAGACTTGTAGGCAAATTAGGTTCTGGCGTACTCAGTAATGGGTTAACAGAATACAAAATTGCTTCTGGTGCTTCTGGGAATATTTTTTCTGGCGATTTAGTAAAAATGACCAACGCAGGTACTATTTTAGTATCAGCTGCTGGT
>Ga0208158_1000718_pt1 | contig 11282 bp, 15 predicted proteins | sample 8_EtaG_FD_184081 | JGI IMG/M metagenome (GOLD analysis project Ga0208158, IMG submission 184081) | Marine viral communities from the Subarctic Pacific Ocean - 8_ETSP_OMZ_AT15162 metaG (SPAdes) (version 2) | ecosystem: Environmental > Aquatic > Marine > Oceanic | place: Pacific Ocean | collected...
AGAGAGGTCAAGGTTTACCATACTATGTGCAAGTCATTAAGGATAAAGATTATGTTTACAAAGATCATTTTGCACCACATGATATTGAAGTTACAGACTTTGGTAATGGCAAAACCAGGAGAGAGGTTGCCTACCAATTAGGAATTAGGTTCAAGGTTGTACCAAAAATTCCACTAGAGGATGGTATACACGCAACTACAATGACCCTGCCTAGATGTTGGATTGATACTGACCATTGCAAAAAGTTAATAGATGCGTTAAGACATTACCACAGGAAGTACATTGATAAAAATAGAATGTTTAGATCGAAACCTGTACATGATTGGAGTTCTCATGCTTGTGATGCAATGCGTTACTTGTCTGTTGGACTACAAGAAATTAATGATAGACAAACTGCTCCACAAAGTGTAGCAGATAATGAGTACAGGATTATATAATTATGGGATCACTTTTTAGACCAAAAATGCCATCATTGCCACCACCGCCTCCTGCTCCAGAACCGCCTAAAGCGGAAATCTCGCAAGAGGAAAAAGACAGAATTGCGGCAGAGCAAAGAGCTATGGAAAGAAGAAGAAAAGGTAGAAAGTCTACAATCCTTACATCACCATTAGGTGTTGAAGAAGAAGCTGAGACAGAACAGAAAACTTTGTTAGGATCATAATGTTAGAAAAAATTAAAAAAATATTTAAAAAAAAACCAAAGGCAAAAGCAAAACCTAAAAAGGTAAAAGAAGTTTTAGTATTAGATGAAGATAAAACTTTTGAAAACGAAGTTAAAAAATCAGAAGTAATAGAAGTAAAAGAAACTGTTTCTGAAACAAAAGCAGAAACTAAATCATCATTAACATTTGGAGAATAATATGGGTAGCAATTCAAGTAGTAGTGGCGGAGGAGAAGGTCCTGCAAACAGATACCAAAAACCACCAGCACCTAAAAAAAATGTTACAACTAAAGTTGTAGATTTTGGTAAAAATCTTATTACTGCTAGAAGAAAAACTGCTTACAATGTTTCAAAAGTTATTCCAGGTTCTGAAAAAAGATTAAGAACAAATAGAACTGATTACAGAAATTATTTAAGTTCAATGGGTTCTACTCCAGATTTTTTAAAAAATGATAAAAACTTAACTAGCTTTGAAACTTATGACAAGTTAATAAATTATAAACCATCACCTAGTGATGCAAATTTACAAACACCTTTAAGCTACGCAGATTATTTAGCTGAAGAAAAAGGAAACTATAATTTAAAAATGGCAGGTAATGTTGGTGGAATGAATAATAGAGATGGAGGTGGTAACAATAATAATCAACAACAAGTAAAACCAATAATATTAGATTCAGTAAAAGGACCTACAGAAATTGAAGTTTTACAATCAGAAGCAGCAAACGCTACAAGTGAAGAAGATCCAATTTATTTAAGAAAAAAAAAAATAAAAGCAAAAGGAAGATCGTCTACAATTTTAACAAGTTCTGAAGGTGTAAATGAAAATTTAACATTAGGTAAGAAAAGTTTATTAGGATCATAATGGCAAAAACAGATTTAACTAAAAGTTTAATATCCAGATTTGAGAAACTTGAAGGTCAAAGGCAAAACTGGGAAACGCATTGGCAAGAAGTTGCAGATTATATGCAACCAAGAAAAGCAGATGTAACTAAACAAAGAGCTAGAGGTGATAAAAGAATGGAACAAGTTTTTGATTCTTCACCTATACAAGCAGTAGAATTATTAGCAGCATCATTACATGGTATGCTTACAAACCCTTCTACTCCTTGGTTTACCCTAAGATTTAAAGATGAAGAAATTGATAATGAAGATGAAGCAAAACTTTGGTTAGAGTCATCTACAGATGCAATGTATACAGCATTTAATAGATCAAACTTTCAACAAGAAATATTTGAATTGTACCATGACCTTATAACATTTGGTACAGCAGCAATGTTTATTGAAGAAGATAATGATGACATTATAAAATTTTCAACAAGACATATTAACGAAGTATTTATTGCAGAAAATGATAAAGGTAGAATAGATACCATTTATAGAAAATTTAAAATATCTGCTAGAGCTGCAATTCAAAAGTTTGGCGAAAGTGTGTCAGCAGATGTTCAAACAAAAGCAAAAAAAGATCCATACGAAGAAATAGAAATACTACACGCAGTTTATCCAAGAGCAGATTTTAATCCTAACAAAAAAGATAAAAAGAATATGCCATTTGAATCTGTGTATATTGAATTTAAAAATGGTAATGAATTATCTGTATCTGGATTTAGAGAATTTCCATTTGTAGTACCAAGATATTTAAAAGCATCAAATGAAATTTATGGAAGATCACCTGCAATGACAGCATTGCCTGATGTTAAGATGTTAAATGAAATGTCAAAAACAACTATCAAAGCTGCACAGAAACAAGTAGACCCACCACTATTAGTTCCTGATGATGGATTTTTATTACCAGTTAGAACTGTACCAGGTGGATTAAATTTTTATAGATCAGGTACAAGAGATAGAATTGAACCATTAAACATTGGTGCAAACAATCCATTAGGTTTAAATATGGAAGAGCAAAGAAGAGATAGTATTAGAGCTGTGTTCTATGTAAATCAATTAATGATGCAACAAGGTCCACAAATGACAGCAACAGAAGTAATCCAAAGAAACGAAGAGAAGATGAGATTACTAGGACCTGTATTAGGTAGATTACAATCTGAATTATTAAAACCACTTATTGATAGAGTGTTTGCAATATTACTTCGTAACAATATGTTACCACAAGCTCCAGAGTTTTTATCAGGTAGAGATATAGAAATAGAATATGTATCACCACTTGCTAAAGCACAAAAATCTACAGAGCTACAATCTATTATAAGAACAGTAGAAATATTAGGATCACTTGCAAATGTAGCACCAGTATTTGATTATATAAATTTTGATAACCTTGTGAAACACTTGGCAGACATTGTTGGTGTGCCACAAAAAATATTAAAATCACAAAGTCAAGTAAATGCGGAAAGACAACAAGCACAACAACAACAACAAGAAATGCAACAGATGCAACAATTACAACAAGTTGCTAAAGCAGGAGGAGATGTAGCACCACTAGCGAAAGCATTGCCAGACGAAGCAAGAGCTGTAGTAAATGCTGATGTGGAATAGTATGGAAGAAAATAAACAATTAGAAAAACTAATAACAAAATTAAAAACAAATTATAAATACATATTCAATACAGAAGAAGGCAAAGAAGTCTTAACTGATCTTGAAAAAAGATGTCATTATCATTCTACCACCAATGTAAAAGGTGATAGCCATGAGAGTGCATACATGGAAGGACAACGCAGTGTTCTTCTATTTATTAAATCAATGCTGCGAAAGGAAAATGAAAAAGGTAAATAACTATGTCAAGCGAACAGATAACACAGGAAACTGTGCCTGTAGAACAAAAGACAACTACAGAAACAGCGACACCTACACCCACTGCCACACAAGTTGCAGTTAAAGGAGCAGATACTCCTGCACCACAAACAACACAAACAACAACTCAATCAACTTGGAAAGATTCTATAAGTGAAGCATATAGAAACGATCCTAACATTGAAAAGTTTACAGAGATAGATGCGTTAGCAAAATCTTATATCAATGCAACAAAGATGATTGGTCAAGATAAAGTTGTTATTCCAACTAATAATTCTACAGAAGAACATTGGGATGAAGTTTATACTAAACTTGGTAGACCAGAATCTGCTGATAAATATTCTTTAGATGCAAAATCTGAAGTAGTAAACTTAGATGAAAATGCAATTAAATCTTTTGCAGAACAATCTCATAAGCTAGGTTTAAATAATAAACAAGCTCAAGGTATCTTAGAGTTCTATAAAAATAATATGGAAGGTACTGCACAACAATCAAAGATTGATACTGAAACTGCTCAAGCTCAAGCTGAACAACAGTTAAGGCAAGAGTGGGGTAGAGACTTTGAGGGTAAAGTAAAACAAGCTGGTGCATTAGCAAAAGCTAATATTAATCCAGAAGTTTTAGATATGACTTTATCAAATGGTACAAGACTTGGAGATCATCCAGAGATAATAAAAGGTTTTGCAAAGATAGCAGGTATGATGCAAGAAGATAAAATTGTTGCAACAGAAAGCGAAAATGCACAATCGGTTAGTAATATTGAAGAAGAAATTGCTTCAATGGTTAATGATAGAAGTAGTCCATACTGGAATAAACAACACCCAGATCACGATAAAATGGTACAACAAGTCTATACATTAAGAGAAATGTTAAATGCCAAGTAACAATCTAAACGATAAAGAAATTAGATTAGAAATATTGCGGTTGATTAAGGAGACAGGTTCTGAACAACAAAAAAATAATCCCTTGCCAACCGCAGATATTTACTATAAGTGGATAAATGGTAAGACAATTCGTAAGAACCTTATTGACAAAAAGGAATAGACTCTAGTCTAAAAGACTTAAAATCCAAGAGATGCCTACTATTATTTAGTGGAGAACCTTTCTGATTATTTTAACTAACAATAATATGGAGAGACAAATATGTCATCAAATATAACTACAGCTTTTGTACAGCAGTATTCTGCTAACGTACAAATGCTATCTCAACAAATGGGATCGTTATTAAGAGACAAAGTCAGAGTTGAATCTGTGGTTGGAAAAAATGCTTTTTTTGACCAAGTTGGCTCAGTAACTGCTGTTGAAAAAACTAGCAGACATTCAGACACTCCGCAAATAGATACACCTCACGCTAGACGTAGAGTATCTCTTGCAGATTATGAATTTGCTGATTTAATAGATCAACAAGACAAAGTAAGACTCTTAATAGATCCGACTTCATCTTATGCTCAAGCTGCTGCTATGGCAATGGGAAGAGCAATAGATGATGTGATCATAACTGCTGCACTAGGTACTGCGTACACTGGTGAGACAGGATCAACTAGCACATCAAACTCGAATCAAATCGTACATGGTTCTGCTGGTTTAACTATCGCTAAGTTAAGAACTGCAAAACAGACTCTTGATTTAGGTGATGTAGATCCTTCAATTCCTAGACACATAATCGTGTCTCCGAAGCAGATCACTGATCTTTTAGGAACAACTGAGGTTACAAGTTCTGACTTCAACACTGTCAAAGCATTGGCAAATGGTGAAGTAAACTCGTTCCTTGGTTTTAATTTCATTGTATCAAACAGACTTTCATTATCTAGCACAACTAGATCATGTATAGCTTTTGCACAAGATGGAATCGCTTTAGGTATTGGCAAAGATGTTAATGCTAGAATAGACGAAAGAAGCGACAAGTCTTATGCTACTCAAGTGTACTACTGCATGAGCATTGGTGCTACTAGAATGGAAGAAGCTAAAGTTCTTGAAGTACAATGTACAGAAGCATAATAGGAAGGATATAAAATATGACAACTAAAAATACAGACCTGGTAGCTAATTTCGAAGCGACTCCACCAGTAGCTAATAACGCAGCCGAGTTGGCTGGTGTTGTTAGAACTGCTCATGGATCGGTAGAACTTGCTGCTGGAGATAGTACAGATAACGACATTGTTATGTTAGCACCCATTCCTAGTAATGCGGCTGTGCCACAATTATTTATTGGCTCAGACACATTCGGTGGTTCGTGTACTTTCAATGTTGGTCTTTATACGACAGCAGGTGCGGTAAAAGACGAAGATGCTTTCGCAACTTCAGTAGCAGATGCTGCTGGAATGACAGATGTTCGTTTCGAAGCTGCTGATCTAAACACTGGTTCTAAAAAGGTATGGGAACTAGCTGGAGACAGTTCAGATCCTGGTGGATATTACTATGTTGCAATCACGTTTGATGCAACAGGTGGTACTGCTGGATCGTTAAATTGGAATATTAATTACGTTGTAAATTAATAAACTAATTGTTACAAATATTAGGGGGGGATCTTGCCTAGCGGTACTTCCCCCCTTTTAGTATGAAGAAGATAGAAGATTTAAAACCTGTATTACATTTTAAAAAAAACGATTATGTTTATAGGTATGTGTTAGTGGACCGCTTTAAAAATGATGCTAAGTATCATTATGGTTTTGACACAAAAGAAGAACGAACAGAAGAAGAGATATTTGCCTTATTAAAAGATAGACAAATAAGAAGAAAATATATTATAAAGGATTAATATGAGCTTATATAGAAATATAAACGCAAGAAAAAAAGCGGGAACATCAAGATCAAAAAAGAAAAGTACAATCACAAAGAAAGCCTACGCAAATATGAAAGCTGGTTTTCCAAAAAAGAAAAAATCATAATCAATGGCATCAGTAGTTGGAATTTGTAATGGAGCATTAAATCAATTAGGGGGAACAACAATTCTTTCCCTAACAGAAGATTCAAAAAACGCAAGGCTTTGCAATTCAAGATACACACAAGTTAGAGATGCCTTATTTAGAACACATCCTTGGAATTGTTTACAAAAAAGAATTGCTATCGCAGCAGATGTTGCTACTCCTGCTTGGGGTTTTTCTTACCAATATACTTTACCTGCTGATTGTTTAAGATTACTTAGAATATTAGATTACGATTCAAACTATAAAGTTGAAGGTAGAAAAATATTAAGTAACACATCAAGTATGAAAATTTTATATGTTGCAAGAATTACAGATCCTAATGAGTATGATGAATTATTAAGAGAAACATTATCTTCATCTCTTGCTGCTGATATGGCTTTTGCAATCACTTCTAATAATAACACTACTCAAAATATGTATGAGTTATTTAAAGAAAAATTAAGAGATGCAAGATTTGTAGATTCAACTGAAGGACAGAATATAGATCAAGACCTTGGCATGACAGATGTTATTGATGCTGGGACTTTTATTAACTCAAGGTATTAATTCATGGCTAGAGTTGCAGTTCAATTAACGAACTTTACAGGTGGTGAATTATCTCCACGATTAGATGGAAGAAATGATCTTACTAAATATTCTTCAGGTTGCTCAACCTTAGAAAACTTAGTTGTTTATCCTCATGGAGCTGCTGCAAGACGACCAGGCTCAAGTTTTGTTGCCGAAGTTGCAGACAGCGATAATAAAACAAGATTAATTCCTTTTGAATTTTCAACAACACAAACTTATATGTTGGAGTTTTCAAATTTAAAAATAAGATTCTATAAAGATAATGGTTCAATTTTAGAAGGCGATAAAACAATAACAGGAATTACTCAAGCTAATCCTGCTGTGGTTACTTCTAATTCACATGGTTATTCCAATGGAGATGAAGTTGTTATTACTGCTGTCGTAGGAATGACACAGGTTAATGGTAAAAGATTTTTAGTTGCAGGTGTAACAACAAACACTTTTCAATTAACAGATAAAGATGGAACAAATGTAAACAGTACAGGTTATACTGCTTATAGTTCAGCAGGAACAGCTAATAAAGTTTATGAAATTGCTACTCCTTATACAACAGCTCAACTGTTTGATATTAAGTTTGCACAATCTGCTGATGTTATGTATATTACGCATCCTTCTCACGAAGTAGAAAAACTTTCTCGGACAGCTCACACTACATGGACATTAACTGATGTTGATTTTACTAATGGACCTTTTATGGATGCCAACACAACAGCAACTACTTTAACACCAGCTTCTGCTGGAGTAGGAACAGGTGTTAATATTACTGCATCTGCCATTACAGGAATTAATGGTGGTGTAGGTTGGTTAGCAACTGATGTAGGCAGACAAATTTTTTTTAATAGTGGTTATGCAACAATTACAGCAAGAACAAGTGCTACAGTTGCAGTGGCTACAATTACAACTGCATTTACAAATACAGATGCAACAGCAGCTTTTCAACTAGGATCATTTTCAGATACTACAGGTCATCCTTCTTGCGTTACTTTTTTTGAACAACGATTAGTTTTTGCAGGAACAACAGATCAACCTCAAACCATATTCTTTTCTAAATCAGGTGATTATGAAAACATGGATGAAAATATTGGCGGAACAGTAGCTGATGATGATGCAATGGTTTACACGATTGCTTCTAACCAAGTTAATGCTATTCGTTTTATGACAGCAACAAGAACTTTAATTATTGGTACAGCAGGGGGTGAATTTACTGTATCAGGCGGTGGTACAGATAGTGCAGTTACTCCAACTAATATTTTAATTAAGAAACAATCTAATCATGGCTCTGCAAATGTAGATGCTTTAGCTGTAGGTAACGCAACATTATTTTTACAAAGAGCTAAAAGAAAAATAAGAGAACTAGCTTATAACTTTGATGTGGATGGTTACATTGCACCTGATATGACTATTCTTGCTGAGCATATTACTGAAGGTGGATTAACACAAATTGCTTATCAACAAGAGCCGAATCAAATTATTTATGGAGTAAGAGGTGATGGCGAATTAGTAGGGTTTACTTATCAAAGAGAACAGCAAGTAACTGCTTGGCATAGACATATTTTTGGTGGAAGATTTGGTAATGCAACAATCACAGTTACTGATTATGCAAATATAGCTAATGGTACAAGAATTGTTTTAACAAAAGTAGATGGAACAACTACAACCTTTACATCCGCTACATCTTCTACAACTGGAAAATTTCATACTGCAACAAGTAATAATCAAACAGCAACAAACTTAAAAACATTAATAGATGCTGATTCTGATTTTACAGCAACAGTTTCTAGTAATGTTGTTACGATTACAGAAACATCTCCATCATCTACAGGATTTTTAACAATTAAATCTTTAGACGATGCTACTCGATTAGCAAAAACTAATGAGGGTAAAGCCGTATGTGAAAGTGTTTCTGTTATACCTACTGATGATACCGAGTATCAAGTTTGGGTTATTGTTAAAAGAACAGTTAATGGAATAACAAGACGATATGTAGAATACTTAAATGTATTTGATTTTGATGAAACCGACAATACAACATTTAATTTTTTAGATAGTGCATTAAGTTATAGCGGTTCAGCAGTTACAACAATTTCAGGTTTAGATCACCTTGAAGGACAGGCTGTTGGAATATTAGCTGATGGTGCAACACACCCAGATAAAACAGTTGCAAGTGGATCTATTACTTTAGATCGTTCTTCTAAAAATGTTAAGGTTGGATTAAATTATACTTCTTTATTACAAACCATGAGATTAGATGCAGGATCTCAAGATGGAACATCTCAAGGTAAGACTAAAAGAATTTACGATATTACAGTTAGAATGTTTGAAACTATAGGTGTAGAGGTGGGACCTAATCTAAATGATTTAGAAAGAATACCTTTTAGAAGTTCTGCTGATCTTATGGATGAGGGTATTCCACCATTTTCAGGAGACAAACAAGTTGAATTTAGAGGTAACTATGAAACAGATGGGTTTATCTTTGTAAGACAAACTCAACCTTTACCTTTTACTATTTTATCGTTATACCCAAGGTTAGCCACAAATGACGGATAATATACTACATATAGTGCCTTACATTGCAAAACATGGTAAGATTATTTTAGCCAATCAAATGAATCATGTACTTATGGATCAAGATGCAAAATTTGACGGAGAAGCGATGGAGCTAGAACAAAAAGGTTTAGCTTACACTTGTATCGTTAATGATGAGCCTATTGCTTCTTCTGGTATGAAAATTATTTGGGATGGTGTTGCAGAAGGATGGGTACTCGCAAGTCATAAAGTTTGGCAACATCCTCTTTTGGTAGCAAGAGCAATTAAAAAAAATTTTACAAGACTTGCAAGAGAACACAATATAAAAAGAGTTCAAACTGCGATAAGAGCTGATTTTGATAAAGGTTTAAGATTTGCAAAGTGGTTAGGATTAGAGGAAGAGGGTTTAATGAAACACTATGGTTTTGATGGCTCACATCATTACAGATATGCGAGGATTTTTTAATGAGTTTTTTAGCACCTTTAGCACCAGCAGTTCCATATATATCGGCAGCAACGCAAATTGTTGCAGCTAAACAAGCGAGTGCAGCAGGTAAATTTAATCAATTAATAATGAATCGTAATGCTCAAGTTGCAGAGCAAGAAGGTGAATTAATTGAAAAACAAAAAGAATTTGATCTTGCTCAATTTGATAAAAAATTTGCAAAATTTCAAGGGGAAACAAAAACTGCTATATTAAAATCTGGTGTAGAATTATCTGGATCAGGTTTAAGAATATTAAGAGCTAATGCCGAAAATGCAGAATTAGAAAAAGATATTATAGATTATAATGCAAAAATAAATAAAGTTAGAAAATTTGAAGAAGCAAATTTTGCAAGGATGCAAGGACAAGTAGCAAGAAATCAAGCTAGAGCAGCAGAATTAGGTTATTATGCTCAAGCAGGAACAAGTTTATTGAAAGCGTTTGGATAATTATGCCTAAAATACCAACATATAATACAGAAGGAAGAGTTATATCTGAAGGACCAGGAGTTAAAACAGGTATTCAAATTTCTCCTAGATCAACTATAGCTGCTGCATTAGTTCCAGCTGCTAATGAACTTACTAATTATGCTATTAAAAAAAGAGATAACACAGAAAAATTAGAAGCAAATAAAAAATTATTAGAATTAAAAGCAGAGCAAGATAAAATTATTCATTCACAAAAAGATAATATTAATGACGAAGATGCTATTAATAATTATAAAACACAATTTACTCCTATTTTAGAACAAACTTTATCAACTGTTAAAAATAGAAGAATTAAAGAATTAATTAAACAAGGTGCAGATTTAGAAAATTCTGAAAGTATTTATCATTTAAAAACTAATTCATTTAAAGCATATGAGAAAGAAAGCATAAGAGTTTATAATGATGAAATAAATATTGGTGTTAATAAATATAAAACAACAGATAACCCTATTTTAAAAGTTAAATATAAACAAGAATTTTATCGTAAAGCTGAAGAGTTCAATAAAGAACATATGCTTGGAGAAACTGATCTTAAAAAAAGAAAAGAAGCTATTGATTCTGTTTTATTGTTAGCTGATGCTGATTCTTTTATTGGTTTACCTAATGCTGAGCAACAAATTAATAATTTAGATCAATCATTAAAAGGTGATTCTTTTTTATCTAATGAAGATTTTAATAAATCTATTTATGATTCTTATGTTGCTAAAATTAATTCTTTAGCTGTTGAGGGTGATCCTAATGCTGATTATGATGAAGCGATTAGATTAACTAATGAGTTAGAAAAATTTAAAAGATATAATGGTAGTGCAGTTGTTTCAGGTAAAAGAGAACAAACATTTACGCAACTTAAAGAAAAAGTTTTATCAGAAAGTATTAGGCATGAA
>Ga0208158_1000722_pt1 | contig 11219 bp, 21 predicted proteins | sample 8_EtaG_FD_184081 | JGI IMG/M metagenome (GOLD analysis project Ga0208158, IMG submission 184081) | Marine viral communities from the Subarctic Pacific Ocean - 8_ETSP_OMZ_AT15162 metaG (SPAdes) (version 2) | ecosystem: Environmental > Aquatic > Marine > Oceanic | place: Pacific Ocean | collected...
CCTTGTCTTTTTTACTCATTTTATCACTTTTCTCGTTACTAATCATTCTTCTTCACCTTTACAGTTACTACAACATGTTTCTTCGTTGGTTGTGTTTCCCCATGTAAATTGGCTGAATACCTCATAGTGGTCTTTACCGTCTTCACCTACTCTAAAGTATACTGAATACTTTTCGCCGTTCCCCAACACGGTGGCGGAGTTTAAGAACCTTTCATACATCGAAATTGTACGTAGGTCTGTGCCGCTAAAATAAGCCTTTCCAAATGGATGTGTGTGAATCCATTCTTTAAGCGGAAAGCGCATACCTTCTGTTTCGTCCTGTCCACCAAAGGTTACAAACCCCGGTGAACCCACACTTATGAACAAGCGGTCATTCCCATCAATGACTACTTGAACTTCTCTTGGCTTATCAAAAGCCGACATTGACATGTCCCATATCCTTTGGTGAAAGATATGTTCATTCATGTTAAAACCATCTTGGATAACATCTTTCCAAAAAGGTTCTACAACATCAAAGTCTTCCCCACGTACATCTTGAAGATAATTACTCACTTCAATGCCTCCAATTGTCTTTCAAGTTTCTCAGCCTTTCTTTTAATTCTAAGAACCTTTCTGGTACTTCGCCACTCACTAAACCTAAACCATAGGCTTCTGTTCTTACAACCAGCACAACACTCACATTCCTGTGTTATCTTTACTTCTTCGGTTTTAATAGAAGTAGTCATCTTCTTCCCTGCAATTAGAGTATTGAGATATTCTGGCTTTGTCTTGCTTATCCTATTCAATCTAGTTTGGCAGCCCTTTACGCTTCTCTTTAGATGGGTTGCTACTGATTCTCTTTCTCTTGTGTCAGAAGACCAGTTTCTAACTAGATACATGTCGTCCTTTGGACTCCACTTCATCCTACTATTTCCTGTTAATATTACTTTTCTTGTCACTTTCTTCACCTTTGTTGGTTTGGGTTGAATAACCTCTTCAACCAGTTTCTTTGCCTTCTTATCATCAGTCCACTTAATCTTAGACTGTTGGGTTAATTGGGTCTTTTTTGTCTTGATTGCATTGAACGAGCGTTCAACATAATCACTCCCTTTGATACGCTTGAAGTGGTCATTAAATACCATCCAAACAACCGCAACAGTAAAGGGTCTTCCATCTGTTTGCGTCTTATTATTGATTACTTCCCATAAGTATTCTTCTTCTTCTTTTGTCCATTTCTTTCCCATAATATCACACATTTATTATTATTTTATCTGCTACGTTTTCCCCATTAAACCAGCGTTGAATCCATTGCGCCCCATATCCTGCTATTGCTACATGAGTAAAATGTAATGTTGTCTTATCACCAGTCTCACCAAAGTCTGCACCTTGACAGGAGAAGGAACCTTCTGGCCCTGTTAAAAATGTTTCACTAAACTTCGGGTCTGTTAAATAACTAATCAGTGCTCCGTTGCGTCCTTGTGCTCTTAAGTCTAGCCATGCATTACCACAGTCTTCTTGAAAGCCTTCTGCATATAGTAACTTTCTAACATCCAAATTATCAGCACAACAAATCACTAGGTCATAACCATCTATTTGCTTTCTAGTTAGAATAGGGAAATGAATCCCTAGCCTAATGCCAGAATCATTATAATGATTCATACACTTAGTCTTCATCTTCATAGCAGATACTTTGTTTAGGTCTAAATCACCCACATTAAAGTTTTGATAACTTAGATTCTTTTCTTCTACAGTATCAGGGTCTGCAATAGTTATATCATACAACCCTGTCTTATGTAGGACGGGGGCCAAATAGCCCCCTATCCCACCTACGCCTATTATTAATATTTTTCTCATTTTAATTCACCTTATTCCTGCACAAAACGATTCTACATCCAACAGTAAGAGTTTATCTTTATCCACTCCTAACATTGGAAATAGTTTCTTTGAAGTTATTCTTTGCGCTACTGCTGTGCATTGGCAAGCATCGCAAATTGATTGTTGAGTATGTTCAACCTTACCTATTTTTCTCAATAGAGTTGTCATCCATAAGGCAGAAGCCATATGACTCTTAGAGAAATGTATGTCATGTTTTGTTACAACTTCATTAACATAACTTACAACTGTTCTAGCATCTTGGATAAATACTCTTTCGGATTTTAAGTCCGAACCGATGCGTTCCACCCAAGCATCTAATGGCATGTTCTGTAGAATATTTGATTTACCTAAGTATCTAGCAAAGTGCCTAGCACATTTAGATACCTTATGAGAATCTTCATTATTCTTAGCAGCCAATTCCGATATTGTTATTGGTATGCCACTCTCTCTTAAACACAATACAACTAAGGCACATGCTCTTAGTGGTATGGGTATTCCTCTAAACTTGTGGTCAAGATATAACTTTCTATAATAGTCATGTACTCTATCTCTAAGGGGATTGTTAGGAAGGAATGGTGATAATACCATATTACATTCTAACAAGCCCTTTTGCATAGAAACGTTCTTCTTATCTCTATACCTAGTTTGTGTTCTCTTTAATTGAGAAGAAAGTCTTTTATTAGAAACATTATCATCCCCTATCCAAGAACCCATAGTATTAGCAGTATCTGCTTCTGTTAGGTAAGAGTTTCTAGCCCCATCATAATCCTCAGTTAAAACTCGTTGTTGCTTATCTTCAAAAATATGTGTTACTTGAACATAACCACAACCCTTACAGATGGTTTCACCCATCCTATCATCTACATAAAATTCTATTCCACTACATTCATCACATTTCATATTATCAACTTCTGCCAATTAAAACCTATATTATTATCTATCTCTTCCCATTCAACACCAAATCTAGATTCTTTCTCTCCTTCCAAAACAGAACGAGGTATATACTTTGCTATAGTAGAAACTAACTTTACTGTTACGTTATCATTCAACAAGGCTAATGCTCTTGCTGCATATTGGTCACCTAAACTTGAATTGGTGTGAATATTATCAATACAAATCGGTCCTCTAAAGTGGCCCTTAAATACTGTATAATCATCACCATCAATTTCCGGGGTTCTAAAGTTTCGGTTCTTAGTATTAGGCCCATCATCAACAAACACAAAGGTTTTCACCTTTTGAGTCTGTGTCTTATATGCCGAATTAATGATAACCCAATCAGCCAATCTTCCTCTAACAAACATAACCTTATATCCATCTTCTACATCTATAATCTTAATCCTATTTGGATACTTAACTTCTAGGCTTGCCATTAATTCCTTCGCTCTATTCTCAACCATATCAGAAGTTCTATTTTGTACAAGAAATTCTTCCATTAGTTGGAGTTGAGATGAAGTTGGTTCTTCTCCCATTAGTCTAGTCCAAAGTTTCTTCGGTGTCATGTTTGCCCATGTCTTTGCTCTAGCATGTTCATGATAGAAATAGTTAACCATAATATCTAAGTCATTAATTTCAATTGGGGCCCAAATTCCATCTGATATTTCTAACACTGCTTCAGTATTACTAATTAGTCTAGTATTTAATCTACAGTTTACCTTCTCCCTTTCCTTAATATTGAAGTAAAAGAATGGTGTTCTGTTCTCCAATACATAAGTTACATTCTCAGGCATTGTTATCATTCTAATTATATACTCCAACAACGCGGTTGGTTCTGTTTCAAAGCATGAGCGATAGATAAATCTTGATAGAGCAAAGAGCAGGTTTTTCTTTCTTACTCTTTGATTCATCAATTGATAGTAAGTCTGTCCCTTTTCAACCATTACAGCCATATTAGTTTCTGGCAATACAAAGGCCATCTTAAAGGTCTGTGGTGCAGTATAACGATTACTTCGCCTAGACCCCCAGCCTAAAACTTCTTGAAGAGTATTCTTTAACTCTATAATAAGAGGCTCTCCTTTATGATATGCTCTAGACTGAATGTGTGAATTAATCACATACTTACCATCTTCAAAGTCTACTGTCCTCATATGATTATGATATATATCACGCCCATAAGATGTTGTCCTCTGAGTATAGCGTTCCAATTGCCTTATTGAATATGTAGAATACAAGTCTACATATGTAGAATTATAACTACTATTATCATCATCAGCAGTGTATATTCTAAATTCACATTCATATTTATTTCCGTAATGGTCAAACATATTTATTTCTCCTTTGGTTTATATTCGTTCTTGAGCCTAAAGTCTGGGGGTTTCTGAACAAAATGGCCCATATGATAAAAGGTTCTCCAACCCTTTTTCTTTCTTTGTTCCCATATCTTCTTATCTTTATTATACCAATCTGTTTCCTTAAGGTTTTGTAGATATGGTAGTTTGCATCCTTTCATAAAAGCATACACTACAATAACATCCTTTGGTAGTTTCTTAAACTGAGTCCAAGAATAAGTCTTGTCCTCAATAACTGGTCTTTCTAGACCATTACCCCTATCTCTACCGAAACCATCACTTCTCTTCCTATGCATCTTATTATCTCTAAGATACTTTTGAAGTCCGCTTATAATATCGGCCTTAGTAAAATCCTTATAAAAATCTGTTACATCATTCATTTATATCTACCTCCACATACTCTACGTCCTTAACAAAGTAACCAGTGTGTAGTCTAACATTAAACTTACCCAATGGTACTATGCTGATAAATTCTAACTCAAGCCTCTTTCTTCTCTCGTTGAATTTATACTTCCAGATTATATGCTTATCTCTCCAACGTGTGCATTGGAACTTCTTCCTTCTTGCAACCTTTTCAATGTTTGCTGCAATCTTTAACACGTCTTCCACGTCTGCATCTGGCACTCTTTCTTCAAGCCTCTCAATAAAATGTGGGGTAAAAATTGCCCAAAAGAAATGAAACCCGTCTTCCTTAATCACCTTATGGTGTTCGGCAGAAAAGGGGTTAAAATACTTGCCACATGCTTGGCATTGCATCTTACCATTTCTTAATACTTCAAAGTTATTACTTCCACATCTACAGTCACTAAATCTCATTTTTATTCGCCTCTATATAATTTGCTAATTGTTTTATTTCTAATAATTTATTACTAAATCCTTTATCATCTTTCACTATCACAGCGCATATGAAAATGCGCCTAAGATAGCGTAGGTAATCTCTTACCATAAACTTGCCATTGATGGCATCCTGTGTTGCCCTTCTAAAAGATGCCTTTAAACTATCCGCATCAGCATACGGATATAGGCTATTTTTAGATGTTAAAGTTGGCAACACATGCTCAACGGCATCTATCTCTTCAGACAGTAAGTCCTTAATTAATGCAATATGCTCTGGTGTGCGTATAATCTGATAACTATATTTCACACGCCCCACCGCCACACGCCGGTTCATCACCGAAATTGGTATCATCATCATATTCTATTATTTGCGTAAGGTCTATTGCCTTTAGAGATTTCATCATTTGTTCATACTTAGCCTTAGTGCAAGCCTCAAATGGGGCTTGTACATATACGCTCTCATCATTTGGGAAACAGGATAATCCATTATAGAAATGCCTGTTAAGCCACATCCATTCTCCTACTTCATCCCATTCATCGGGGTTAACATAAACTGTTGCAGATACATTGTGAGTATTCTGCCCACTAGAATGTCCTGGGTTTACCCATCTAATGCTTGTGTTCTTTACTCTTTCTAAGAACATAAAGGTATCTTCTTGCTTCTTCCACAATGCGCCAGCAGGTGCTTTTTGTGGTATCTCAATAATCCTACCATCCGGGTTAAACTCATCATCTACTATTAACTCAGGATGATTTTCACTTAGATGCTTACAAATGGCTTCTTGTCTGCCTACCCTTATTCTTCTAATGTAATAGTCATTATGCCACGCATGAATACCAGATGAAGAACCGCATACCATTGATGCAGTTCCACTAGGCTTAACACACGTTAACCTTGCGGCTGGATTAATACCCATTACTTTAGCCCATTCCTTGTTTACTTCTTTAGCCATGTAAACAGTTCCTGTTATATCTAAATTTGTCACTTTGTTAGAAGCGAGTCCTGTCATTGATACACCAAGTAAAGAATCCTTCTCTGTTGTTGTCTTCCATATATCTCTTAAGTAATGGAAGTCTGTATAAGATGCTTGCAGAGTACCTAGTATAGTGGCTGCTCTAACTCGCTCATTCAAATCTTCTTGGTCTACAACAGTAGAAGAATTTATTTCAGTCAAATTACAGAATTGATATGGTCTAAGAGCAATTTCGCAGCAAGGATTTGTTCCCCAATCTTTATCATTAGTTAGATAAATGCCAGGTTCTCCAGAACCTCCTGCTTGAACCCTATCCCATATCTCATCAAAGTAATCCTTCTTTATTCTATGTCTAAGCAATACAACAGAATTGTTTGCTCTAAATCGCTGAGAGTCAGTTTGTTGCCATCCTTTCCCTGCTTTGCAATTCATCATGTGCATATCATTAGCACTAAATAAAGCAATCAAAGCAGCCCTTCTATTTCCGCCTGCTGTTACTGCGTCTGCTAAATGACACAAAATATCATGGCATTCCAACGTTGTTAGTTGGCTACCATCTTCTTTAGTTTGAAGAATGTTTTCAACCATTACCATACATTTCCTCAATGGTTCTGGGCCTGGGGCCTTTCCTCCCCTAGTCTTCAATCTTGTTCCCTTTGGTCTAATATCATCATAAATAAACCTAGGTCTTTGAGTTAATTCACCAGTATAGGAACGAAAGAGTTCCTTTACTGCGTCTGCCCAACCCATGATAGAATCTTGAATTACTATCTTTCTTGTTCTATCCCTGTTTGGTTGCTTAATCTCTGGCAGTTGTCTTACATGGTGTTGTTGAACCGAATAACCTAATCCAGTTCCATTCATCAGTAGAAACATTGCTTCATGAAAGCATTCTACTGAATCAACAGGCATGTAAGCACAATTGTAGATACTATTAGGTGATACTTCTATTGCCTTCCCTGCATATTGCATTGAACGCATTGACGGAAGTATCTTAAATTTCCTCACTTGATTATTATAAATATCTACTACTTCCTTATAATAATGTGAGTCTTCATCATGCCCTAATTCTTTTAACTTTGCTAAATGCATTTGTAGGTTTCTATCTACAATCATATCCCATGATTCCTTCTTAAACTCTAAAGGAAGCCACTTGGCATACTTCATGTATATAGTTATGTCACTCATTATTTTACTTGCTAATTCCATCTTTAACACCTTACGTTTTTTCTATATGGCATTTCTGCTAGATTGGTAAATGCCGATACCCATTCGCCGGACCTTTTAATAGCCCATTGTTTCTCTATTTTTACTTCCCATTCAGGAAAGGTTTCTATTGCTCTTTCCCCATAAACTTTCTTCATATCTTCAAAGTTTGTGAAGGTTAAGCCATCATATACTATTTGCATTTCTCCATCGCAAACAATTATTGCTTTGGAACTATATGCAAAGATATGACCTAATGGATAAAAGTCTGCTCTAACCACAGCCAATCCATCGTGAGTCATATAATCATCTTTTATCTCCCAACCAAATATTTTCATTATATTTGGGAAGACACTCTCTTCTATAAAATTAATATTATCCTTTAACATAGTTATGCCCCCTTGTGTGAGGGCGAGCCGCAGAAGGCTATTCTTACGACTCGACCCTCAATACCAGTATTACTGGATACCGCCAACAATGGCGGGTATTAAGTCTACGGATTCTACTGAATCCCAACTAACTTCGGAAATCATTTCCCTTGAAGTTAAATCACCATCAATAACAACCCAATGTGAAGGGTGGTCATTTATTTGGTCTATTACCTGAGATTGGGTTGAAACCATCTCAGTGTGTCCTGTTTCGTTAATTATTGTCAACAACATACATATTCCTCGGTAAATTTTCTATACGCTCACGCCTTATTAATCTTGCGTTTGCCTACCTTCCAATAACCTTGCGGTCAGAAGGTTAATGGTTTCCTCGTATTTATTTACTAACACAGCCATATTCCTATTAGCCGTTACTAGGGATTGATACCCTACACTTAACTGGTTAAGTTGCTCAGTCGCCTTTGCTAACTCTTCTTCCAGTTCCTTTTTTGTCTTGGTTTTATCACTCATGTCCAATCACTTGCTCCTTTGTTCTTTATTTTCTTTATCTCAGTGCTTGCGTCATGCTTAGAGATTTCGTCAAGGTCGCCTTCAAACCCTAATCGAATTAAATAGTCCTTCTGGCGTTGGGTGGCAGGTTCTACCTTTCCATCACCGTCTAGAATCTCCCATAATTTCTGCACTTGATTCTCTGATAAAATTGTTCCCTTTGTCATCTTCTGCTTTACATCTTTTAGGAATCTTTCTTCCCAATTGTCCTTACCCTGTTCAGGAACGAAGGGTTTTAGTCCATAGTATTCGCAGGCCGTTGTAAATTCCTCTTTATGTGTAATCTCATCGAGGGTACTCACAACTTTTTCTTTCCTTTCAAACTCTCGTTGCTTCCTACGCTGTTCTCTTTTTGCATATTCTTCTAGGCTCTCGGCCCTTCTCTCAAGAATTTTGTCCTGTTTTGCCACATCTGCTTCGGCCTTCTCCACGTTAAAGAAGAACATCATCAAATCATTGTAAAGTTTCTGATTAGGCCAACCCTTCCTATTAGACTGTGACTTTGGATTATCGGGATGGTTCCATCTCCATACAATAGAAGCCATTCTATATCCTGGGGTTCCAAACTTTCCTTCTGATGCCTTACGTAGAAAGGTCTTATCTCTATACATCTTGTAAGTAGCATCATAATATCTCCCTTTCTTTCTAACGTTAACTCTAAGGTCTAAGTCCTTAACCCTGTTAAACATTCTAGTAAATTCATCCCCATGAAGTTTCCACCATGCATTTTTCTTTAATGCTTCTACTCTAACAGTAATCCATTCCTCTATCATTTCATCAGTAATCTGGTCATCTGCCAAACCTGTTTCTTCTTTGATAGCCCTAAAGATTAGGTAAGAGTTAATGTGGTCTGAACCTACGCATTCTCTTACATCTGTTTCAGTATTATGAATCTCAAAATGGTATACAATGTCATGTCCACACAAACACTTGTGTATGTGATTTGTTGCCCAATCAGGTGCATCACCTAATCCATTCCACCATACATTGCCAGTAGCAATCCATTCATGTTTAGCATCATCATAGTTATCAGCCTTAGATAGATTAACCATGTTGCTTATTAGTTTCTTATCCCATCGGCCTTCGCCTAGTTCTCTATTTGGTTTAACCATTATCTCATCACCACTATCTTACATCTCTTTAGTTTCTCGGAGTAGTATTTGTTTTCTCCTAGTTCTCTATTACAACAAGGACAAATCATAAGCCATGCCCCGCTGATATAGGATAACCTCTAAAGAATTGATAACGAGGGTATTCCTTCATCATTGATTTTATAGCATACATAAGATTCTTTCTTTGTTCTGGGTTTTTATCTCCCGTTTCAATTAACATTTCTGCTAATTGTATTACGTCATCAGGAATATCCATGTCTTCTGCTTTGCATATTTCAATCTGCTTTTTAATCTTTTTTACTTGATTGTCCCAAACTATATCCATTATTCTTCCTCCGCATCATGCATTGCATTAAATGCTAACCATGCAGCAGCAGCCCAAAGCCACTCATCATCATTAACATCATAACTGATTATCAATTGAATAATCTGTTCCATTCCTTCGTCTATCCCGCCTTCACTAATTGCTCTGGCTAACATTGTCTTATACTTATCTTTCATATAAATACCTCACAACTATAAATATTCCTAATCCTAGTGTCATTCCTACAAATATCCAAAATGGCAGGAAGTCTGAGTATTCAAACTCTAGACTATTAATCCACTTTGGGTCTTCTACTACGTCAATCATGCTCTCACCTTTTGACTGTAATCAAACCAGTCTATAAATCTTTCACCATATTCTGGGAATACAGTAAAAATAGTTCCACTACAAAGATGAACCTCAATTGAGTCATCTCCTTTCTCTGTAATTGCAGCGATTTGTTCAAATGTAAACCGCGTCATTCCTGTCTCTGTTCTAAATTTTAGTTTTCTGTTATTCATTTCTATTCCTCTTTTTTCTTTTTCTTAATTGTTAAAGGAGTGACTTGGCAATCCTCACACAAGTCATCCATTTGTGTCATCCATTCTTTACAGATTGGACATTTTATTGTGACTCTCCCCGACATTATTTCTACTCCATCTTTTGAAAGTGTCTTTGGTCTCTAAGATGAGAAGTTAGAAGTTCATCTATCTTCCCAAATAAAGCCTCTGCACAACCACCGATTGTCTTACGGTGTAAAGATAGCCATATTGCGTAATCCCTATTTATTATTACTTTGGGCTGGTCATCATCATCCATTGTTATTACAATGGGAGGCATTTCAATATCCTCAATTAAACTGAATTGGATTTCCCTTGTTTCTCCTTCCAACATTCAGTCTACCCCCATGCCTTTATCTCTTGTTTCCTTGAGCCTTTTCTCTTGTTCAAAATTATTCTTTTGAATCTCCAACTCGTTGTCTAAATTCATCAATCTCATGTTTGCTGAATCAACAACCTGTGCTTCTGTCAGCACCGTCCATTTTGGCATATGTAGCCATTCTACTTGCATTACCAATGGGTATGCAATACTCACTACTTCACCCGTTCCCGTCTTAAGGTTCAAGAAGGAGTTTGCCATTGGCATATTGATATATACCATCTCTCCTTCGACAACCTTCATATTGTCACTATAGTCCTCAGACTCCTTATACTTGTCCATTGAGTAAGTAACTCTCATTTTTAATGTGTTTGCTTTTTTCCAACTTTTCATCTTATTCCCCCGCATATTCCTCTTCTTCCAGTACCTCTTAAGGGTTTGCCCTTACGTTGTTAAACCATTTAGCATAACGCCTTTCTTCTTGCTTGATTATACAAGAGCATGGTTCTGGAATATATTCGCCTAATGCGATTTGTTTCATTATTACACCTTTTATACATTTATTACATTTCATGTTATTACCTTTTATTTTATTTTAATTATTTGAATTGGTTGCGGGAGGGGGATTTGAACCCCCGAAGCACTACGCACCGAATCTTAAGTCCGGCCCCTTTGACCATACTTGGGAATCCCGCATTGAATCTTGAGACAAGGGAAAGGACGCAGGTGACAAAACGATGCACCTTTACACTAGGAGAGTAATAGAAGTCTCGTCCTTTTTATCATGCAAACCTTGCTCAATAGTGAGTTTATTAATATGATGAAATTAT
>Ga0208158_1000724_pt1 | contig 11191 bp, 10 predicted proteins | sample 8_EtaG_FD_184081 | JGI IMG/M metagenome (GOLD analysis project Ga0208158, IMG submission 184081) | Marine viral communities from the Subarctic Pacific Ocean - 8_ETSP_OMZ_AT15162 metaG (SPAdes) (version 2) | ecosystem: Environmental > Aquatic > Marine > Oceanic | place: Pacific Ocean | collected...
TTTTTTCTTACATAGAAGAATTTGATTTTGAGCCAAACGAAGAAACACTAGTGTTTGAGTATGAAGAAGTTTTTATTGAGTTTGATTTTCAAGAACCTTTTTCAGAAGATATAGACCCTCTACCAGACTTTAATGTTATAGACGCTATCTATGATATTCAAGTATTTGATGAACCTGAGTTTCTACTATCCCATAATGAATTTGAAAGAAATGATGTAATTACTATAAACCCAAGCGAGGAACTTATAGAAGAATTTATCCTACAAGAAACTGTTTTAGTAGAAGATTTTGAACAGATTAATACTTTTATAGAGTTTGAAACCATTGAGGAATTAGAAGAATGGTTTGAAGAGGAAACTAGAGAAGAGTTAGCTGAAGAGCGTAACGAAGAAGCTGAAGAAGAACTTTACGCTGAAGAAGAAGTATTTGAAGAAGAAGTTGTAGAAGAAATATTTGAAGAAATAGAAGAACAGTTTGCAGAAGAAGAAAGAGTTGCTTTAGAGGAAAGGGAAGAAGAAGTTTTAGAGGAAGAAACAGAGTTAATTGCAGAAGAAAGAACATCAAGAAGCGGAATAACTTCAACTATGTTGAATGTTGTTGGTCAGTCCATAAGAACAGCATCTAATAGCAATACATCTTCTAGTAGTTCTTCTGGGGGTTATTCAAGTGGAAGCAATAGTGGTGGAAATTCTAGTGGTGTAAACAGTAGTGCTGTCAATTCTTCTGTTTCAGGGGGTGGTATTAGCACAAGCAGTTCACCCAGTATGTCTGACCAAATAACTTCTGCTAATGTGCAGACAAACACTATTCTTTCTTTAAGCCAAGACACTAGTAGTATGTCAGGAGGCAGTTCACAAACAGTTAGTAGTGTTTCTACAGTTATAACACCTATGCCAACATTTGATAATAACCCACAAGTAGTTATGGCAGATGTTCAAGTTCAAAATATGCAAGGTGAGATAGACACAGCTGTATCAGGGGTAATGACTGCAAGTGAAGCAGATCAAATTGCAGATGAGATTATCGCTAACAATATTAAAGATCAACAAGAACAGGCGGAAACAGAACAAGCAGAAACAGGACAATATGCAGACCAATCAACATTGGTTGCGTACTTAGGTTATGTGCCAGGTTTTGATGTATATAAAGAAGCCACTATTCCTCAAGCTACAACGTGGTACGAACCAAAAGAAATCTATACAGATGCGTCAATTTCAGATAATATAAATGCGTTTTATGGTTTAGCTAGAACAAACCTTAACACAATGCAAAATTTAATTAATCAACAACCTAATTTATAGGAGAAAAATATGGAATGGTTTGAAAATAAGACTACACAACTAATAGCTTTGGTGGGTATCGTTGGTACTCTAGCAGGTTTTGGATATACTGGTGCTACTTATGTGAATAGATTAGAAAATCTTGAAGCACAGATAGGTGGTATTGGTGATACTGAAAATGCTCAACAAATAATAGAAGAACGTTTTGCTAGTATAGAAACTTCTGTTAAATATTTAGAAAAAGAAATAAACAATATAAAAATCCCTGACACCAGTGACACACAAGCAAGTGTGGCTGCATTAACAAATGATGTTGAAAGACTTTGGATTGAAATAGAAAAGTTGGAAGATAGTAAAAATCCTTTAGCTAATTAATAAAGACTTTACAAGTTTATACATAAAGTTAAAATAAAATCATGCTGCCAGGAGAAAGAAGAAATCCACCAAGACCTATGTTTACTGCCGAAGAACTAGCCGATTCTATGGTTAGGAATTATGGTGGTACAAAACACGGTGTAGGGAGAGGAGACATACCTGATAACATGAAAGGCTGGGAGTTAGCAATGTTAAAACTTCCATTAGAAATGTATGCAGGTGATAAATTAATCCGAGGAGCAGGGTGGTTAGGTAAAAAAGGTTTTCAACAATTACCACAACCTGCTCAAGATAAAGTTCTTGGTGGTATTACAAGTTTAGGAGCAAAAATTGCATCTCGTAATCCAGTCGCAGCCTGGAGAGGTGCTCCTAAGGTTAAAGGTCAAGAAAATGTAAAAGAAATTTTTGTAGACAAACCCAGCTATCATGGAACAAGCGACCCTATGAGATTTGAATTACACGGTGGTAAAGGTAATGAATTAGGGATACAGGTTCCTGCCCCAAGACAAGCACCAGATTTAATTGGGGCAGGTAGATCTCCTTCTTTCTCTGTTTCCACTGATTATAACCTTGCCAAAGAGTTTGCTGATAAGCCTATGGTTGGAAAGATGGCTCCCCGTGTTATACCTACAGTCCTAGATAAAAAATACGTTAAAGATATTCTTGAATGGAGAAACCCGAGTCACAAAAAATACATAGTTGCAGAGTATAAAGCAGCAAGAGAAGCTATTAAAAAAGATTTATATAGAAAAGATGGAACTTTAAGGAACGATAGGGTTATAGCTGAGAGAGAAGCTGCATTTGATAAAGCCACACTGGATAACATAAAAGATCTAGATGATTGGAAAAAAACAAACTGGGACGTGATGGAAACAATATCTGATAGGGTTAAAGATAGGGGTTGGAAAGGATATCTTACTGTAGAACAAGGAAAAGTAAATCTTCAAGTCCTTGACGGTAAATTAATAAGAGGAGTAAGGGACACAGACACTGGTCAAATAATGTATAATACTCCTAAGCCTTTAAAAAAATTAGAAGAGGGTGGTCCAGTTCGTGAAGGAATTATGGCTTTACCTAAACCAGTTAATCTAAGAAAGAAACAAACCACAGTTCATAAACCTTCTAAATCTTTAGTTAAACAAGGATACAGCCCAGAAGCTAGACTCAAGGCTCGTTATAAAAATGTTTCTTATATTGGCTAGACTATCCAATCTTTCCAAGACTTTTCCTCACCAAGCACTTTAGAAGCAATATCTTGTTTAGCTTTTAATGAGTTAACAATCTTTTCGTCTACTGTATTCTTACAAATAATATCTATATAAGTAACCTTGTTATTCTGACCGATTCTATGTGCTCTGTCTTCCGACTGTAAACGCTTCTCAAGGTCAAAGTTATTGGAGTAATAGACCACTGTATTTGCAGCAGTTAAATTGATTCCATATCCCCCTGTTTGTGTGTTACCTACGATGTACTTCAATTCACTTGATTTATCTTGAAATAATTGCACTGTATTACGTCTCTCATCGTCTGTAGTATCCCCATAATAAGCCCCTACTGAGACCTTACCATACTGGTCTTGTATGGCTCTTAAAATCCTCTGTATGTCGTAACGATAATTTGCCCATATTATTACTTTTCCCTCTGTTTCTTCTAGAATACTCATTAACTCCTCTAACCTAGCTGACTTTAACTCTACATCTTGTTTTGTATCTGTTCTAGTAAACCCACAGGATATTTGGTGTAACCTTAGAAGCTGAGTAATAACCGAAGTAACTGAAACTTGTTCACTATTACTGAGTTCAGTCATAGCGTATCTTTTTATTTCATCATAAGCTTTCTTTTGTTCAGGTGTCATCTCTATCTTACGAGTTGTGTACACTTTATCAGGTAAGTCTAAGCAATCTTTCTTTAATATACGATAACTAAATGGTTGTAGTAATTCGTTTAATTCATCTAAGTTCTTGTACCCTATCACTTGTTTAAAGGTACGACCACCTGCACTTCTATCAACCATTTCAGCATACCTTGCTCTAAAACTATAGTAACTACTGAACCCTAATAAAGCTGGATCTAAAAACTCACACTGAGTATACAGGTCTAAAGGACTACGAGTAACTGGTGACCCAGTAAGGATTCTTCTGTGAACTGCATACTTTGCTAAACGTAAGGTGTTCTTTGTTCTTGCAGCACTTGGTGATTTTATGGTAGTGCTTTCATCAATAGCAAATAACACCCTTTTATTAAGTAAGAACTTAGAAGCAAACTCTGTACCTTTCTTTGTACTAAAAGCTTCTATATTCATTACAACAAAGTTTAAATCTTTAGAAAACTTTAATATCTCTTCTCTTTCCTTTTGGTTTTTTTGAGTCTCGGAAGGAGACCACCTGTACACTTGTTTATCTATGTAGTCTGGTACATGGGTAGGTATTTCTCCATCAACCCAATTATCGTAAACCCCTTTAGGAGCAACTATTAATGCAGCATTTATTAAACCTTTTAAATAAAGGATAGAAATATTGTCTAATAATACCTTAGACTTACCACAACCCATCTCCATAAATAAAGCGTGTTCTGTATTTTCCCATGATTTCTCAAGAGCATCTTTCTGGTGATCATAAGGTTTTGTCTTATATTGGTATTCTAGCATATAGTCTCTTTAATCTAAGTAGATAACTAGAGTTCATGTGAATAGAATTTTTAAGATGTGCACTCTAGTTATCCAACATAAGGATATAATAAGAAATAATATAAGTAAAGCCATTTAAAAAGATTTAAACACACGTAATCACCAGATATTGAGTAAAATATCCAATATTGAGATAATAGCCTTACTCAATATAACGAAAACCCTCTGTAAATTAACAAAGTAAATGAAAATATATTGGGCTATTGGCTAAAACTGTCCAAAAACTGTTTTTATTTTTTAAAAAATTTACATCCATATAATAGCTAATAATACATTTGTATTATTATCACTTTACTTATCCCTTATATAGGACTATACTCTATCCAAGATAAAAGAGAAAACTATGACAGTCTACGTGGTTCAAAAACCCGATAAAAAGAAAAATATATTGTCAGCTACCGAATACGGTGAGTTGAACTTTATATTATCTGAAGAGGACAATATCATGTATGACCCTGAATCAGTTACCTCTGAAATCAAAGACTCTCTTCAAAACTTTAGTGATGATGACTACTTATTATTAATAGGGGATCCTGTGGCAATAGGAGTTGCTACACATTTCGCTTTACTTTCTAATAAAAATAGTGCAAAAATATTAAAGTGGGATAATAGAGAGTATAAATATTATTCAATAAAACTAGAGGTATAAATGACAATATTAAAAAGTATAGAAGAAGATAGTAAAGATGAGATGGGTGTTAACGTAGAAGATGGAGGGTTAAAAACCATTTCAGAACTAGCGTTAAAACAATCACAACTGGAAGAAAAGATCTCTGATCAAGAGATGGAACTTAAATTAACAAAACAAGAACTCAAAGAAATTGCTGAGGTACAACTCCCTGAGGCACTCCAAGAAGTGGGTGTTTCAGAGTTTAGTTTAGTGGATGGCACAAAAGTAAGTGTCACTCCCTTTTATAGTGCAAGAATAACCACAGACAATAAAGAAGAAGCTTTTGATTGGTTTCGTAAGAACGGACATGCGGATCTAATTAAAAATACAGTGTCAGTAAGCTTTGGTAGAGCTGAAGATGATACTGCATCCTCTCTATTAGAAAAACTTGATAGTCAAGGTTTCCACCCTGAACAAAAGGAATGGGTAGAGCCAATGACTTTGAAGGGCTTCGTTAGAGAGCAGGTAGAAAAAGGTAACGACCTCCCTTTTGACACCTTAAATATATATGTAGGTCAAAAAACCAAAATAACAAAAGGTAAATAAAAAATGGCTGAAGAAAAATTAGCAAAAAAAGAAGAAAAAGGTGGAACTGACCTTGCTGTCAACTTTATGGATGACGCAGGAGCAGGTCTTGAGAATGTAACACAGGATGATCTTGTGATCCCTCGTCTAAAACTTGTACAGGCTTTGAGCCCACAAGTTCAAAAACATGACGGTGCATATATAGATGGAATAAGTGTTGGGGATATCTTTAATACTGTATCAAACGAGTTTTGGTCAGGTGAAGAAGGTATCACTATTATTCCTGTTACCTATAAACGTGTATTCCTAGAATGGGGTCCAGAAAGAGGTGGTGGTTTAATTGCTACCTACGATGATGCTGCTATTCTTCAACAAACTACGAAGAATGAAAGGTATCAGGATGTCCTACCTAATGGTAATACTATACAAACAACTGCAAACCACTATGTTTTGCAGGTCCAGGAAGACGGTAGTTTTACTCCAGTTATGTTAGCTATGACAGGTACACAACTTAAGAAGTCTAAACGCTGGAATTCCATGATGGCGAGTATTAAGATTAAAAGTTCAGATGGACAAATGTTCACTCCTGCAACTTATAGTCATAAGTACAAGTTGACTTCCGTCCCAGAATCAAATGACTCTGGTAGTTGGTATGGTTGGAATGTAACTAACTTAGGTATGTTAACGGACACCGAAGCAGATTTATACACATCTGCTAAAGAGTTTGGTGGTACTGTTAACGCTATAAGTTACACGTCTCAAGAAGAAGTAGCGTAAAGCTACCGAGTAGGGTGGGGGATCTTTATCCTTTAAATTTATGTCTCCCACTTTTACTTGATTATTAAGAGAATAGATGAAAGAAACTGCAGAGAAATTTTATGAACTTTTTAAAGGCTCAGGTCGAGCACACGGCACATTTGAAATCAATGACAGCAATGACATTAAACAAAAAGGTATAGGTAAAACTATAAGAAGCGGTGGTGCAGAACTAAAGCATTGGAACAGTCACCTAGAAGGTAATTACGGTATAGGTGTTATACCGATAAATGAAGAGAACAGGGTTTGTTGGGGTTGTATTGATGTAGATGTCTACCCCTTAGAATTTAAACATCTAGTAGGAATGGTAGAAAACTTAAAATTTCCTTTAGTTGTTTGTCGTAGTAAAAGTGGTGGTGCCCACATATTTTTATTCACAAAAGAATTTGTACCAGCAGGGGAAATGCAAGATGTACTAAGAGATTTATCAGCTTCGTTAGGTTATGGTGGTGTGGAGATATTTCCTAAACAAAGGGAGATACTCGTAGACCGTAGTGATGTAGGATCATGGTTAAATATGCCTTATTTTGGAGGAGACAGTTCTACAAGATATGGTTATGACAATAATGGAATGCATTTAAACCCCGAAGCTTTTTTAAACTTTGCTGAAAAACGTAAAGTAACTAGAGAACAATTAAACAATATACAAATACCTAACGCTGAAGAATTGGTTGATGGTCCACCATGTTTAAAGGTTTTATTAAAACAAGGTTTCCCAGAAGGTACAAGGAATAACGGCTTATTTAATATAGGTGTTTATTTAAAGAAAGCCCACCCAGATGAGTGGGAGAAGAAGATAGAAGATTTTAATAGGAAGTATGTTCATCCTCCTCTTCCTGCGTCAGAGGTATTAACCTTAATTAAAACCCTTTCAAAGAAAGAGTACAATTATAAGTGTGGGGATGAACCTATACGCTCATACTGTAATAGGAATAAGTGTTTAACTTGTAAGCATGGGGTTGGCGATGCACATGGTGCTCCTACCTTTTCTAGTCTAGCTAAACTAGACACAAGACCGCCTTTATGGTTTATGTCTATAGATGACAGACGTATAGAACTAACAACCGAACAATTACAAAACCAAATTAAGTTTCAAAGGGTTTGTATGGAACAACTTAATTTAATGCCCCCTAGATTAAACGAAAGAGGTTGGCAAAACTTAGTACAACATTTAATGGGTAGTGGTATGGAAATAATAGAAGTAAGTGAAGATGCTTCTATAGAAGGACAGTTTATGGAACACCTTGAATCCTTTTGTACTGACTTAGCCCAAGCACAAGCTAAAGAGGAAATCCTTTTAGGAAAACCATGGACGGAAGAGGGTAAAACTTTCTTTAGGTTAAGTGATCTAAGGGATTACTTAATGAAGCATAGATTTACCGATCTTCCTTTAAATAGTATGGCTTCTAAACTAAAAGACTTAGGAGCAGTACATGAGTTTTGGAATATTAAAAAGAAAGGTGTAAACGTCTGGGCGATAAGTGCCTTTGAGTATGAAGACGATGGCTTAGATACCCCAGACATGAATGAGGAGGCATTTTAATGGAAAATTGTTATAAAGGTTTATTTTGGAACATAGAAACCAAAACATTCCAAAGATGGAAAGAGTATGTGGAATATAGTAGTGGGTCCACCAGGAACAGGGAAGACAACCTTCCTCCTGGAAAAGACTGAAGAATTAATAGAGAAGGGGTTTGCTCCTAACAGAATAGGGTACTTGGCTTTCACTAGGAAAGCTGCAAACGAAGCCCTCACCAGAGCAACACAGAAATTTGATTTAGATACCGATGACTTACCTTTTTTCCGTACGATACACTCACTATGTTATCAATCTTTAAAACTAAGCAAAGCAGATGTTATGGCAGGTAGTAACTACAGAGAACTTGGTGAAGTTTTGGGCGAAAAATTAAGTGGCAGCTGGAACATGCTAGAAGGTGCCATTAGAGTCACGACGACTGCAGACAAAATGTTATTTTTAGAGAATACTGGTCGAAATCAATGTTTAGACCACAAAACTCAATATAATAAAAGTAACCCTGACTTTTCTTGGCTACACTACGATTGGTTCTGTAGGTCTTATAAGAAGTATAAAGACTCTAATTTTTTACTGGACTACACTGATATGCTTGAAAAGTTTATTGAACTGACTTCTATTCCTAAGTTAGATGTACTTATAGTTGATGAAGCCCAAGACCTATCTGCGTTGCAGTGGCAGTGTATTTTAAAATTATCTGAAGATGTTGAGCATGTCTATATAGCGGGAGATGATGACCAAGCTATCTTCAAATGGGCAGGGGCTGATGTAGAAAAGTTTATAGGCTTGGAGGGTAATATCATAGAACTTACTCAATCCTATAGAGTACCGAAAGCTGTACACAAAGTTGCTCAAGACGTTATAAAAAGGATAAAGGAAAGAAGAACAAAAGAATGGATTCCCAGAGAAGAAGAGGGATCAATAAAATACCATCGTTCTTATGAACATATAGACTTTAGTGAAGGCGAATGGTTAGTGCTTGCTAGGAATAACTACCTTTTAAACAACGTACAGGGACACCTACGTTCGTTAGGATATCTTTATCAAAGAAATAATACGTTATCCGTAAGTGAGAACCTTCTTTTATCAATAAAAGCATGGGAAAGGTTAAGAAAAGGGGAAGCTGTTCCTTTTGAAAGGGTGAAAGCTATCTACTCCTACATGTCAGTGGGGAAAGGTATTGAAAGAGGGAAGAAGCGTTTAACACATGCCGATACCGATTCCTTCTATACGTTGGAAAACTTAAAGAGTAGTCATGGGCTACTTGTAGACAGTATTTGGCACGAAGCTTTTGATAGACTAGGTGTAAAGGAAAGGGAGTATTTAATTTCATGTCTTAGAAGAAATGAAAACACGAGCACACCTAGAATAAAGCTAACAACCATACATGCCTCTAAGGGTGGGGAATCAGATAACGTAGTTTTACTCACCGATGTGGCAGGCAGTACATGGGAAGAATTAACACATAACCCCGACACAGAAAATAGAACATTTTATGTTGGCATAACTAGGACTAGACAGAATCTACATGTCATACAGTCCTCTACGAACAAGTATTTTACAATTGCCTACTAATGTCTATACATAGTAAAGTAGTTATAGTAAAGTGGTATATATGAACATATTTTTATTAGATAAACCTTGTGATATTGACATTATTTCTCAATCACACTGTGATAAACATGTTTCTAAAATGATACTAGAAAGTGCTCAGATGCTTTGTACCGCTACATGGGAAGCTGGTTATACAGCACCTTATAAACCTGTACACCAAAAACATCCATGCACTTTATGGGTTGGGGATAGCCAAGAAAACTGGCTGTGGCTCAAAGAACTAACTATAAAACTTAATGAAGAATTTTGCTGGCGTTATGGACGTTCTTCTAATCATAAATCAGCTGACGTAGTAAAATCGATGTCTGCTCCCGATACACTCCCCCTTACTTCTGATTTAGTAAGACCTCAGTGTATGCCTGATGAGTATAAAGTAGACAAAGACCCTGTGTCAGCTTACAGAAATTATTATTTGGGCGAAAAACATTTCGCTATTTGGACTAAACGTAAGGAGCCGTCATGGTGGATTCATTAGAACAGGTTTTAAGAAAAAACGCTTTCTTTAATTTTATTAATGAAAGACATGCTATTTATCTCAATAAAGAATCAGGAGCAGATTTTCCATGGAGTGAAGATGAGATATTAACTAAGTATAGTTTTTGTAATGTATTCAGAGAATTAGATACTGTTACTAAATGGGTGAGGCAGAACTGGTGCACACCTTATATGGATCATCCTAATGTTCCTTTTGCTATGGCAGTAGCCAGACAAATAAATTGGCCATCTACTTTAGAAGAGATAGGTTTTCCCGATACATGGGAGCCTGAGAGGGTGAAGAAAATTATGCAAGCTAGAATGGATGCTAAGAAAAAGGTTTACACAGGTGCCTATATGTTAACTGGAACTTTAGGTGGGACTAAAGTAGAACAAACTATAGACAAGATCCTAACACCCCTGTATAATAAACCACCAGAACTGCACATGAACTCTCTAGAACTAAGCTGGAAAGAATATCTCCCTTATGCTGGGTTTAGTGGGTTTATGGCTTACGAGGTGGTCACAGATTTACGGCATACAAAATACTTAAAAAATGCCGATGATATAAACACTTGGGCTAATGCTGGTCCAGGGGCAGTTAGGGGATTAAACCGAATACACGGTAGAGACATTAAAAACTCTTTATCTAAAAAAGAATCTTGTCGTGAGATGTATGATCTATTGATGATCAGTGATAGACACATAGAAAATCATGTGCCTGTACTAGAAATGAGAGACATAGAACATTGTCTTTGCGAATTTGATAAATATGAGCGTGTGCGTTTGGGTCAAGGTAAACCAAGAGCACAATATAAACCAAACAGAAAGAAGGAGGATTGGGAAACATGAGAATATTTATACCGAGCAAGAGTAGGCACAAAGAACAGATTACGTTATCTTTTATGCCTGATGATATAAAGGCTAACACTACTTTAGTTATTGATGCCTCTGAGGAAGAGGACTACGCTAAAGTACATGATAACCTTTTAATTGTCCCCGAAGAAATCAAAGGTATTTCAGGGGTTAGACAATACATCTGGGATAATTCAGATGACCCACGTATTGTTATGTTGGATGATGATCTAAGATTTTATGTAAGGAAAAGTCCAACCGATTGGCACTTACGTTATTTAGAGCCAGAAGAATATCACGGAGTTTTTGGGTTATTAGATGAATGGATGGATCAAGGTTATGGGCACTGTGGCATTAGTGCT
>Ga0208158_1000725_pt1 | contig 11182 bp, 9 predicted proteins | sample 8_EtaG_FD_184081 | JGI IMG/M metagenome (GOLD analysis project Ga0208158, IMG submission 184081) | Marine viral communities from the Subarctic Pacific Ocean - 8_ETSP_OMZ_AT15162 metaG (SPAdes) (version 2) | ecosystem: Environmental > Aquatic > Marine > Oceanic | place: Pacific Ocean | collected...
TCTATAACAACTATTATAGAACAATTGAATTCTACGTTTTTAGATGAATTGAAACAGGAGCAAGAAAGATTTTCTTGGTTTATTAGTGGCTAATATATATAAAAACGCAAAGATAGATTTAACAACCACAAACAACACCGTTGTCTATACAGCTCCTAGTGGATCAAGAGCTATTATAAAATCTATTTTAGTTTCCGAAGATAGTAACAATGCAGATACTGTTACTTTAACAATTACAGACGCTGCGGATGCGGTATTTAGTTTGTTCAAAGAGAAAGCTATATCTGCAAAAGCTACTAACGAATTATTAACACAGCCTTTGGTTCTTCTTGAAAGTGAAGTATTGAAGGCACAAGCTGCAACCGCTAACAGATTACATGTAGTTGTTTCAATATTAGAAATAAGCAGAGATTAAGGAGGTAAAATGGTATCTTTCGTAGAAAAAGGCAAAACCGACGCGATAGTCAATGGTACAGTTATAAAAGACGTTGAGATTGAGACTGAAGTAACAGTCAAAAACCTCAAAACAAACGTTGAATATAAGTCTGACAAAGAAGCTGAGGACGATGTCAATAATCCAAGCACTGACACAAAGCAAGAAGACATATCTAGAAGTGTCAATATAAAAGTGGCTAAATTACCAGATGTTTCATCTGAATCATAGGATGAACAGTTGATTTTTGAGGCAAAAAAAAGTAATGTATTTATGATAGATACTGGTAAATTATACGATATTACCGTAGCTTTCGGACTTTATAAGTCGTTTCCTCGCTATAAAGATCACACGTTCGAGGACGTGCTAGAACACATCGCCCCGTCCGTAGATCTGAATCAATACAAGATTCACTATAAAGATGGATTACCTTTTGCTTTTACGAATTGGGCATTTTTAAACAAGGATGCAGAGAAAAGATTTATGACAACCGCAGAACTAAACCCTGAAGATTACAATAGTGGAAACATCCCTTGGCACATTGATACTGTTTGTTTAGGCAGTGTTAAAGATATTATGAAAGAGACTAAAGAATACTTTACTAATCTATTAGGTTATAATAAACCTGTAAAATGGCTTCGTGTAACAGACGAAGGAGTTATCACAAGAGTTGTAACTAGATATACAAAGGAACATTATGGGATCAATTAAAAAAGCATTAAAACCTGTCACAAGAGTTGTTGATAATATTATTCCTAATGAAATCAAACCTGCCTTACCTTATCTCGCTGCAACGTTTGGTGCACCATATTTAGCTCCTGCATTTGGTAGTTTAGGTGGAACCGGAATAATGGGAGCAGCTTTAAGAAAAGGATTAGCAGGAGCCGTGACTAATCTAGGAACACAAGTTGCTTTAGGAAAAAATGTTAATCCTGTATCGGCGGCTGTGTCTGGGTTATTCGCAGGTGCTGGCCCTGCTTTAGCAGGAAAAGGTAAATTTGCAGAGGGTTTAGGTAATCTTGTTTCTCCAGATAAAATAAGTGGACTAGGTCTTGGTGAAGCTGCAAAAGTAGCTAGTGTCCCAATAACAGCGGGCACCGCAGAAGCGGCTTACGATGCAGCGAAAGAAGCAGAAGATGCTTATGAAGAGTATTTAAAACAACAAGAAGCTGCAGGTAATGAAGATATTCAAACACGAGTAGATTTTATTAGTAGATATTTAGCAAATGCAGGATTTGACCAAGACTATATTGATACAAGATTAAACGAATTAGGCTACGCGGCCAACGGTGGTTTGATGGGAACTCGTGTTGGTTATGAAAGTGGTGGTAGTTTATACGACAAGGCATCTGATATGAATCGTCTTGCCATGGAAATTAAATTAATTGATTTAGGTTATGGTGGTTTTGGGGGAAAAGACTTAGAAAAAATGAGTAATGAGCAAATTATGAAGTTATATAAAGAAGCCACAAGCAAAGCAAACGGCGGACGTATTGGTTACAGAATAGGTGGTGGTCCTGTAAAAAGTTTTATTGCCAAATTATTAGGCGCTGAGCCTAGCGAAGAAGTTTTAAACAAAATGTTTGAAGAACGTAAAAATGAAATATTTAATGAAATGTTTGATCCTGAAGCGGGAACCGGTGCTTATTCAATGCAACAAATGCAAGAGGCTAGTGATATGGCTACAAAACAAGCAATGCAAGAATTAGAAGAGTTTAAAATGCGTATTGGTATGGAGATGAAAAATCCACCCGAAGGTTCTGTAGGAGATGATGTTATTGATCAAATCATGGAACCTCGAGAAGAGGGTCGTGTTAAAGAAGCAAAAGGTGGACGTATTGAATACGCAGAAGGGGGCACTGATTATTCTCCTACTATTCCTTTTGGTGGACGAACTAGTGAGTTTTTTTTAAACGCAAGCAAAGAAGAAAAAAATAAAAAAGATGCTAGACCAGGATACGGCGAAGAAGAACGTTCTAAAACAGTAGGAGATATAATAGATCCTGATAGTATTTTAAGATTTCTTTTTCCTTTTGATAAATTTCCTAAAGGTAAAAAAGAGATGATGAAAGAATTAAATAAACTTTTAGATGAAGCAGAGCGTGAGAATGAAAGAGATCCAGAAAATACAGGCAGATACTACGATCCTGAAAGACCTGATCGTTTTTTTATGAAAGACGGTGGTATCATGAATTTGAAAATGGGTGGCATGCCCGCTGAAATGGATTTACGAAGTGGTGGCTTTGTACCTTTAGGTGCAAAAGAAAAAGCTGACGATGTCCCTGCAAGATTATCTAAGAATGAGTTTGTAATGACCGCTGATGCAGTAAGAGCTGCTGGTGGGGGAAGTGTTAACAAAGGGGCAAAAAAAATGTACGATTTAATGAATAAACTAGAGGCTAGAGTATAATGGCAGACGAACAAGTAACAAGAACGTTACCCGCGCCGTTTATAGAGGCGGCAGGCATAGCTTTAACAGACAAGCTGACTCCTTTATTAGGTCAACCACTTGACACCGCATCATTTGCTCAGACAGTAGCAGCACAAGATCCTTTACAACAACAAGCAGTTCAAAAAGCTTCAGGACTTGGTTCTTTTGAACCTTTCTTAGCTCAAGCCGGTGCCGACGCCACAGCAGCTCAACAACTTACAGGTCCACAAGCTTTTCAAGAATTTATGTCTCCCTATCAACAAGAAGTAATTGATACATCACTTGCAGCACTACAAAGAGAACGTGATATTGCAAGACAACAAATAGGAACAGGAGCAGCACAATTAGGAGCTTTTGGTGGTGGTCGTCAAGGACTACAAGAAGGTGCATTTGATGCTGAAACAGCTTTAGGTAAAGCACAGTTAGAAGCACAATTAAGGGCTCAAGGATTTCAACAAGCACAACAAGCAGCTCAACAAGCTTTTGCTAATCAACAAGCACTATCTACACAACAACAAGGATTAGCACAATTAGCTCCACAATTAGCGCAACAAGAGATTAGTGGATTACAACAATTAGGTACAGGTCAACAATTACAATCACAAGCAATTCTTGATGCTCAAGCAAATGCTGCGAGAGAAGCTGCATTTGAAGAACAGCAACGATTAGGTTTTGTTGGTCAGCAGTTAACAGGTATTATTGGTGGATACCCTGCACAACAAACTTTCTCAACAACAACAACAGCACCTCCTAGTCCACTATCACAAATTTTAGGTGTAGGTGCTACAGCGGCAGGTATTGGTGGTCAATTATTTGGCGCAGGAGGGATCTTCGGTTAATGAGTAGAACATTAAAAAGACCTATGTTTCGCGGTGGTGGTAAAGTTAATAGCGTAGGCACTGGTATTACATCGGGGCTCGTGGATCGTGAAAGACATGCAGAAAGTAATCCTGAAGGTGTTGGATACTCACAATCACCTTATTACAAATATTTAGTGAAACCAAGTCAGAGAATAACTCAAACCGCTTTATCCCCGTTTTCTAATGTTGGTGCTGATCTCGTCAATCTTACAAATAAGTTTCTTGGAGGAACTGGTGAAGTTTTAAAATACTACGATCCTATTTCTGGAACAATGCAAACAAGAGAAGATTTTTATACTCCAAGTAGTACAACACCTAGTATAGTTTCTGAGGCAGGTGCATCAGAGATGGACAGCACTACAAAAACTGAAACTACAAAAAAAGATGACACATCAGAAACCACCAATCTAGCTAAACAAATGGAAAAAGGAGCAAAAAGACAATTTGATGACCCTAATGAAATAAAGCTAGACGATATAGATAGTTTTGAAGAAGAGGTGAAAAGAAAAGCAGACACCTATAAAAAATTATTAGGGGCTGACGACGCTGCAAAACAAAATTTTTTCAAAGCCTTAACAGCAGGCGGACTAGAAGCTTTAACAGCAGGTGACACGGCAGAGGGAGTAAAACAATTTAGTGAAAAACTAGAGGGGGCAGATGATTTAAGCAGAAAAGCAACCTCACTTGCAATAGAAGAAACAATTAAAAAAGATTTAATAAAGCAACCCGATAAAATTAGAGAGATAGAATTTTTAAAAAATAGTGGAATACCACAGGAGAGAGCCCTAGCAATAGTTTACGGAGATGATAATAAGTTATTACCTGGTTATAGTTATGAAAGGGAAATAGCAGATTTAAGAAATGAATTTATAGATGATGGAAATACACATCAAAAACAATATCCTACTGGTTATGCTCAAGGAGAAATATTATTAAGAGAGGGAGTAAACTCAATCAAATATATTTATAATGCGGACGCCATGTCATATCAAGCAAGTGAGGAACAAATTAAAAAAATGAAAGCAGGGGATATTTTATTCGATCCTGTTAATTTTGAATATTTTGCTGTTAGTCCGTCTGGAAGTAGAATAAACACTCCTAGTAAAGATAAAGCTCTCGCTCACGCAAAAGGAAACTAAACTCCTGTGTCTAGCGCTTTAGATTTATTTTACGGGAGAGACGGAAAGTCAAGTCAATCTGGCGGAGGCGATGCTCTCGATCTCTTTTATGGCAATCAGAAAAAAGACGACACCGATATAAATGTAGATTTAACAAAGAAAGATATAAAAGATCCCGATGAAAATGATGTAGGTGTCATAGAGTCTGTTTTATCAGGTGTTGTTTCAGGTTTAATTAAAATACCTGAGGGTGTTGTTTCTTTAGGCGCCTCTCTGTATGATTTAGGAGCGGATACAAATACAGCAGCGAAAGTAGAAAAATTTTTTGACGATATTAATCCTTTTGATGAAGCTGCAGAAGCTACAGCCGCAGGTAAAATAGTAGAAACTTTAGTTAACTTAGGTGTACCTGGTGGTATCGCTTTTACTAAAGGAGCGAGTCTTGCTAACAAAGCATTACAGTCTAGAAAACTTGGAACTTATTTTACATTAAAAAACCCTGCATTAAAGAAAGCAGGAGAACAAGCAGCTCAGTTAAATGCAAAAGGTAAAGTTACAAAGTACGCAGCGGCGTCTTTAGGTGCAGGAGCTGCAGAGGGTATTTTTGTAGGTGATGTAGAAAAAGTAGGAACCTTTGGAGATTTATTAGGTGGACCCACGAAATTGCAAAGAACATCTTCAGATGAAGAGTATGACCCTGGAAGAGAAGTATTAAACAGGATTAAGTTTGGAACAGAGGGTGCCGTGTTCTCAGGAGTGATAGGAGGCGTGGGAGCTGCTGTAAAAAAAATAGCGACACGTGGAAAAGATTTAGCTAGAAGTAATTCAAAAATTGATCAGATATTAGATTCTGTTGCAAGTAAATTTAGAGGGCGAGGTAAAAAAAACGAAGAATTTTTTAGAGCAGAAAGAATCACTAAAGGCTTGCGTTCTGCTGACCTTAACTTAGCTCAACAAATTTCTAGAGAATTAGATAAAAATATAGATGCTATATTTCCTAATTTAAAATCTGTTTATAATTCAACCGCAGGGGAGACAAGAAAGCTAGCACTAAAAAAATTAAATGATCTTCTATTGTCAGGAAATCCTGTTCTTTCTGGTAAAGGTAAAACATTTAAAACAACTTTTAATAAAATAACTTATGAACAAGCAAAATTTTTAACAGAATATGGAGCAAATCCAAAAAATATAGAGGCCATTGTAGAACAATTAAATCAAATTAGAGGCGGATGGGGTAATATGTTTACAGCCTTGGGAGCAAAAATGCCTAAAAATTCTTTGGCTTCTTTTAAAAAGAATTTTGCAGAGAAGTTTCAAGGTTATTTGGATAACACTTTTGAAGTTTTTGAAAATAAAAATGTTATACCTTTCACTTCTTATAAACCAACAAGACAGTTAGTAGAGAAAACTATGAAACAGTTTCAACAAATAGCTAAAGAAAATGGTGAAAGACTTACAGATGAAGAAGCAGAGTATTATGTTAACGAAGTTTTAAGAACAGCAAAAATACCTAAAGGACTACCGTTTGGTTCAAAAAAAGCACCTGAAGTGGTTTTTTCTTTACCCAAAGAAATAATTAAAGATAGCTTTGTTAACGACATAGATAAAGTTTCTGCGCAGGGTTTTACAAGTTTAAGAAATTTAAAACCAGAAGCAAGAGCAACAATTGAAGAGTTATTAGGAAAAGTAGAAAATCCCATTTCCACAATATTAGGTGGAACAGAAAGATTGTCCATGTTAACAAGACAAAATCAATTTTTTCAACAGTTAAGAGATGTTAGTGAGAGATTAATCGCTGAAGGTAAACCAGGTCTTTTTTACAAAGCAAGTGAAAGAGGAAAAGCTGTAGAAGCTTTTGGAGTTGATAATGTAAAGATAGTAGAATTTTTAGATCCTGGAAGAAAATATGATGCAGGTATTCCTAACCCTGTCAGTGGAATGTTTACCTCTAAAGGAATGGCAGATGCTCTCACACAAGTAGAAAAAGGAATATTAAATAATGACAACTTAATTGGATACACCTTAAATAATTTTATTCTTTTACCAAAGGCGACTTCTCAAATAGCTAAAACTATCTTATCACCTATTACACATTTGCGTAACTTTTTTAGCGCAGGTGCTTTTGCTGTTGCAAACGGCGTAATTCCAACACCAGCTGCGATGAAAACTGCTTATAACGCCTTACAGATACCTGTTAAAGGCTCAAGGAAAAGTATCAAAGAACTTGATAAGGCAGGGTCTTTACAAGGAAATGATTTATATAGAAGATTACTAGAGTTAGGCGTTGTTAATAGCAATGTTCGACTAGGTGATTTAAGAAGATTAATAGGAGATATTACATTTTTGGATGATGCCAATCTCAGTAAATATGTGGGAGGTATATTTAAAAAATTAAAACAAGGACAAAAAGGTCTTGAAGATTTCTATACTGCTGAGGATGATTTTTGGAAAATTTCAACGTGGGCCGTGGAACGTGATAGGTTAGGTAAAGCGTATGCAAAAGCAGGAATTAAAAAAACAACTGAAGAGCTAGAAGAGGAAGCCGCTAGCATAGTAAGAAATAATGTTCCTAACTACGACCAGGTAAGTGATTTTATAAAAGAATTAAGAAAGTTTCCTTTAGGTAACTTCGTATCTTTCCCTGCAGAAATTATGAGAACAGGAACTAACATTGTTAGAAGAGCAGTTAAAGAAATACAAGACCCTGCTCTTAGAACGATAGGTTTTCAAAGGTTGTTAGGATTTGGTTTTGTTACTAGTGCTGTTCCGTTTGGAGTTCAACAAGGAGCAAAAGCAATTCAAAATATTTCAGATGAAGATATGGAAGCTCTTAGAAGATATGTTCCTGATTGGTCAAAAAACTCTACTTTAATTCCAATAAAAGATGAAAAGACAGGTAAATTAAAATATGTAGATTTTTCACATGGAAACGCATACGACACTTTAATTAGACCAATACAAACAGTTATCAACAATGTTTCAGCAGGAAGAACAGATGAAGATGGAATCATGGATGATTTCATGATGGGTCTAGCTGAGGCTACAAAAGAATTAGCAGCTCCTTTCATAAGTGAGTCGATATGGACAGAGGCTTTCATGGATATTCTAGCTCGTAAAGGAAGAACTAGAGATGGTAGGGTTTTATATACAGAAGAAACTCCGTACGGTGAAAGAGTTTCAACAATATTTAAACATTTAGTTAAATCTCAAGCACCAGGATCATTGGCAGCTTTTAAAAGAACAGGATTAGCAATTACAGGTGAAACTGATGATTTTGGTAGAAGCTATGAATTAGGACCTGAATTAGCTGGTTACATAGGATTTAGAGCTGTTGAAGTAGATCCAACTAGAGCTATTAATTTCAAAATAGCTGACTTTCAAGATGGTATTAGAAATTCAAGAAAAATATTTACAACTCCGTTATTAAGGGGAGGAGAAATTTCTCCGGCAGATATAGTAGATAGGTTTCTTGTAGCTAATCAACAAGCTTACAAAGTTAAAAAAGAAATGTTCAAGGATTATTTTGCTGCTTTACGTTTAGGTGGAAATTTTGAGGAAATATCAGATATATTTGACAGAAGAGGGGTAAAAAAAGAGTTAGAACAAATACAACAAGGCATATTTAAACCTTTGACAGTTAGTGATGGTATCAAAGAGGCTTTTGAAAGAAACGCAAGAAACTTAGGATCTCCAAATCCTTTTACAGCCGTTGAACCTTTCATAGATAATATGATAGAATTCTTTTCAAACATGCCGTTGGAATTGGACGCTTTACCTAGTTTTCCTAATCCATTTAAAAACATAGAATTATCACCAACAGACACTAGTTATTTACCATCATCAGGACCTCCGGTAGGACCTGCTAGTAATATAACTAATGTTGACCCTCAAACAGGCTTAACGGCAACAGAGCTAGCATTGTTATCACCAAATGATCAAGCAATAAGACAAAAATTAAATAGGAGAGTATAATGAAACTATCACAACACTTTAGTTACCAAGAATTTATTAAATCACAAACAGCAACGAGAAAAGGTATTAAGAATGAACCTGATGATATTCAGTTATATAATATGAAAATGATTTGCGCTAATATTTTAGAGCCTGTCAGAGATAATTTTGGAGGACCTGTCATCATTACATCAGGTTTTAGAAGTATTGAACTTTGTGAGGCTATTGGCTCTTCTAGTAAATCACAACATGCTAGAGGAGAAGCTGCAGATTTTGAAATACCTGGAGTCTCTAACAAAGAAGTAGCTGATTGGATACATGCAAATTTAGTTTACGATCAATTAATCCTAGAGTTTTTTGATGGCAAAGACCCAAACAGTGGTTGGATACATTGTTCTCATAAAGGTAATGATAACAGAAAACAATATTTAATTGCTTATAAAGATGAGAATAACAAAACTAAATATGCTCCGGCAAATCATCTGACTACTTAATCCAGTCTACTAACTCTTCACCCATAATTTCATTAGCAATATCTATCTTGTCACGTAAAGCTTTGACTATTCTTTCGTCGACAGTTTTCTCAGAAATTAAATCTATGTAGGTAACAATATTTTTTTGACCTATTCTGTGAGCTCTGTCTTCTGATTGTAGTCTTTTTTCTAAGTCATAGTTGTTAGAATAGTAAATTACAGTGCTAGCAGCTGTAAGTGTGATTCCATAGCCTCCTGTTTGTGTATTTCCAACGAAATACCTAGTATTTCCATTTTCAGCTTGATACAGAGCAATGTTTTTCTGACGTGTGTTTGCATCAATAGCACCGTAATACGCCACTGTAGAGTCGTTTCCGTAGGTTTTTTTTAAGACTTCGACTATCTTTTCTATGTCATGTACATAATTAGCCCAGATAATAACCTTACCCTCAGTTTCTTCTAAAATTGACAACAACTCATTCATTCGATTACTTTTTACTTCAGTGACAGTGCCATCGTCGGCCTTGAAATGGCCACAAGTAATTTGATGTAATCTCATCATCTGAGTAATAACATTTATTGTGCTCATGGTTTTACCTTTGAGTTCTGCCATAGCTGCAGCTTTCATAGAAACATATAATTTTTTTTGCTCATCTGTAAGTTCAACTGTTCTTCTAACAAAAGTTTTTTCTGGTAAATCTAAACAATCCTTTTTTAAAACACGATAAGAAAACTTTTCTAATTTTTCTGATAACTCATCAAGTCTCCTGTAAGAACCCACAATCTGTACACGACGTCCACCAAAGTTTCGTTCTATCATGTGCGCGTATCGTGAACGAAAAGCATAATAAGATTCAAAACCAAGATGCCATTCGTCTAAAAATTTACATTGAGAATATAAATCTAATGGAGATTTTGTAACAGGCGACCCGGTGAGAATTCTACGATATTTTGCTAAATCCCTAAGTTTTAAAATACTCTTGGTTCTTTTGGCTGTCGGATTTTTGATTGTCGTAGACTCGTCAATTCCTATTAATGATCGCCCAACTGTAGTGTTCAAAAATTTCTCTGCGAAGTCAATACCTTTATTAGTAGAAAACGCTTCTACATTCATAATAAATATCTTTAACTTACCGTCGTTTTGTGTTAAAGAGTCTAACTCTTTTAACTTAGTTTGAGTTAAACTAGGTTCCCATAAAACTGTTGTGTGTTCTATATGTTCTGGTAAATGAACAGGTACTTCTATTTCATACCAGTTTCTATAAACACCTTTTGGTGCAATAATTAATACGTTTCTTATATCTCCTTTGTCATACAAAAGAGCAATGTTATCAATCAATACTTTAGATTTTCCAGTTCCCATTTCCATAAATAACGCAAATGTTTTTTTATTCCAGGAACGTTGTAGGGCTTTTAATTGATGTTCGTATGGCTTTGTCTTAAATTTGTAATGTTCAATCATGTTAAATTCTTTCTTGACAAAAATATAAACTTGACTATTTTAAATGTCAAGAAGGAAGAATTAAATGAAGAATAAAATATTTGAATTATATAAACCCAAAAGCTTAGAAGAGTTTTTAACATTCAAAAAGGAAAATTCTGAAGAAACTTTTGTGTATGTTCTTCAGCACCCACCTGAGAATATTAATATTCTTAGTGCTTCTAACTTTGGCTATTTAGTAATCTGTTTACCACAGCTTTCTCAAATAGTTTTTAGTACAGGTCCTTTTGTTTTTAAAATGAGAAAAAACTTACAGGACTTTCGTGCCCAGGATTATATTCTGTGCACAGGTGATCCTGCTGTTATTGGCTTATCAACAGCTATTGTCAGTGATATCACTACGGGTAAATTTAATCTCTTGAAATGGGACAAAAGAGAGTTTAAATATTATCCATTAAGTATTGACTTATACAAG
>Ga0208158_1000727_pt1 | contig 11172 bp, 3 predicted proteins | sample 8_EtaG_FD_184081 | JGI IMG/M metagenome (GOLD analysis project Ga0208158, IMG submission 184081) | Marine viral communities from the Subarctic Pacific Ocean - 8_ETSP_OMZ_AT15162 metaG (SPAdes) (version 2) | ecosystem: Environmental > Aquatic > Marine > Oceanic | place: Pacific Ocean | collected...
ATACACACCTTCATTAGTCAACCTGTCTATGCTCTTCACGTCGTTTATAGAGGATTGCTTTTTGATATTAGTTAATTGCGTGCCATCTAAAACCTCATCCATAGTGGATTTCATCTTTTTACTAAACTGTATTTTAGCCTGAACTACCTTAGATTTAATATCTAGTTGGTCTAAAACATCTTTAACTGCTTTAACGTTTTGCATTGCGTCATCAGCGAAAAACATGTTATTATATCCTTCTGAAAACTTACCTAACATCCATTCCGCTTTAGCTTCACCAGTACTATTACCTAAACCAGTTATATTTTCTAAAGGTATATTTAAACCTTGAGATGCTAGAAATTGTTGTATTGGAACCGCTGCAGCCGGTGGTCTAGCCGTTAACACATAAGTATCTTTCGTACCAAATTTCTTAGCCCTATTCATAGCCGTGTTAAACATTGGTCCAACTTCTCCCCCTGTTACCACGTTAAATTCACTAAAATCAAACTCTCCACCCTGCGCTAGTATATCGGCTCCTTCTGTAGCAAATTGCTCTGCGTCTAATCTAACTTTTTTATAACCGCTAACAAAGTCGTTCATTTTAGTAGTAAGATCTGCTGGCATAGCGTCTTCCTGAGTTAAATTATCAGTTTTAACCTCCATGAATCTTTCACCAAACATTTCTTTAAACCCGTCTTTATTACCCTGAACAGCTTCATGATTTTTAGTAACGATCTTATCTGTTAAAGATCTTTCTTCTCTAGCTTTATTACGTTCTAAGGCTGTTTCTAAGGAGGTTTCTACAAAAACCATACTTACATCATATCCTTTAGCCTTAAACTCGTTTACAAGCCCTGTCATAGCGTTTATCGATCCGCCAGTACCATCAACGACAACGCCTTCTGCGTTACCTTGGTATTTCATCATTTTACCTTTAGATATCTGTCTTGACTGATATTGTAGTTTGCCTAATTCGCTTAACTGCTCTTTAGTAAGATCGTTCATGTTAGCTGGTAATCCAGAGTTCTTCTTCAGCCACTCTAAAGATATGTCAGAATTAACCACTTTAAATCCTTGATCTTCTAATCCTAACTTACTAACTACATTAGATTTTCCACTACCAGCACCACCTGCTAAAAATATAACTTTTCTACCAGGCTGTGGTGTGCCGTCCTCGTTAGGTATTGTAGCTCTAACTCCAGACTTAGTAGTTGCTAATGTGTCGTCAAAATCCCAAGCACTCATACCTATTGATGGCGTGTTTATATTTATTACTCTAGAGTTGTTTATTGCCTTACTTTTTTGGATCTCACCCTTTACTTCTTTAGACATTTTAAGGTTTTGAGCTCCCCTACTATTTATTAGATTTTCTAAACTAGCTACGTTACCAATGCTATGATTAGATTTTAAGTTATCTAGAGTTGACTTAGGTATTAGGGGTATCGCTCTCCAAGCTATAGATTTTACATCTCTTTTTATCTGCCACTTAGCTCCGCTTTCACCGTTTTTATAAACACTATTGTTTGGTGTTTTTCCAGCGGCTACATCGGCCTCCGTAGCAACACTTGTTTTAGTATTAGACGATATTCTTAAGGTAATAGTTGCGTCACCTTCAAGTTTTGGTACACCAAAGACGTTTGTAGCGTCATTAAAACCACCCATATAAAACAATCCCCTACCCATCATTTGGATGTAGTTTACTGGATAACCTTTTTTCTTGTTATATATTTCAGAAACAACGTCTAAAGATATATCCATTTCAGCAGACATAGCCGTAATGTACGACATCTCAACACCGTCTACTGTTATAAATTCATTTTTCAATATATTGTAATACTCCGTTGGTATTTCAGTAAGATTTGTCCAATTAAACCCTTCTAACTTTAACCTTGCTTTTGCGATTTCTATACCCGGCTGTACCTCGTCCCCTAATTTTAATATGTCTTCGTTAAAAGTGTAATTTTTCTTAATTGTAAAACCATTATTAGGATCTGCAAAAGTAACACTACTATATTGTGCGTTACTCATTTTGGCCTCTATGTTAAATTCAGTGCCATATATTTTAACTATTAAGTCTGGCTTACCACCTTTCTCCGTTGGTTTTCTTAAAACAACCTCAACAACATCAGTCCCGAATTTTTTCTCTAAAGCGATAGCTTGGTTTATTAAATGTTGCTCATACTGAGTACCTCTATCTCCAGCTTTTATTAAGTCTTTAAATGCTTGTTGAATAAACTTGATGTCACTTACGTCATCTATTAATCCCTCTTTATATAGATCGTTATATATAAAACTAGCTGCTTTTGGATTTACGTTCTTGTATTTTGGCAAAAGTTTCCCGTCCTTAAACACCCCATCTATACCCACTCCTTTAACTTGTGCTTGTAAAAACACAGCGTCTGCTAAGATTTCTTTTGAAAATTTAAGTTGGTCGTTATAATTACCTCTAACTTCGTTTTTTTGTTTGTTCAAAGAATTACCAAAATCACGTAATTTAGCACTCACAATAGCATCCGTATCTTCAGAATTCTCTATAATCTCATCATTGATAATATCAGACGTCGTTCCTTCAGCTATAAGTATTGCTAACTTTTTTTGTCTATCTTTTATTTTGTTATAATGTGATTGAGGTGCTAATGGTTTACCGTCTTTACCTAAACTAGTTTCATCTGTAAAAAATTTAGTAAATATAGCTTTGTTGGTTTCTATTTTAAATACACCTTTTCTGTAATTACTATCTTTTTTAAGTGTAGGTTTATCTGTTTTTTTAGTTTTTCTATCTTCTTTACCTATTTCAGTAAGTTCAAATAAGGTTTTGTAATTATTTTTAATAGTAGTAACATCTAACCCTCTAACTATATTCTCATAGTTCAGGGCCATAAAAGCTTTGAATTCTTCACTGACCTTTACTTTTCCTTTTGTAAAACTAATATCACCCATTTGAGTGACTATAGCCTTACGTATTTCTCCTTCGACTAGTTTTCTTAATTTAACATCTAAATCTTTAGGATTTTTTCGTATTATAGATTCTATTTTATTTTTTAAATCTATAGAGGTTGCAATACCGTACACATTAGATAAACTTATTAACTCTCTAGCTTTTTGTTCTTTAGTAAGCTTTGGAGTAGTAAACTGTTTTCCTAATTCTTTTTCCATTTTCGCAAGAACACCCTCTTGTTCCATTGATTGAATTATATTTCCAAATCTTGGATCGTCTTTGTAAAACTCAATTAATCTAGCATCAAAAAGTGACATTTTCGTACCAGGTACAAAGGCATTTAAATATCCCATTATACTTTCGTTTCTGGTTTCATCATACTTCAGTAACGTACCTACTAATCCTCTTTTATCATCTAACATAAAGTTGTTTACTATGTCCTCTCTATCAGCGGGCGTAATATTTTTTAACTCAGGCAACCTTCTATCTATCTCGTTTCGCAAAGTGTAAGCGGCCATCATAGCTGCGTCAGCCTTTACTTTAGGATCTGTAGACATTAAATCAGATTTCATCTCTTCAACTTCCTGATAAACTCTAGAAAACTGTATTAAACCACTATCATCTCTAGCTGATTTAAAGCTACCATCTTTATTTTGTTCATAACCAAGTTCTCGCATGCTTTTAGCATAACCATCACTACCCTGCTTCATTCTACCGGTGATTTTAGCTCCTTTTTTGAACGTTGCTTTCATACCAGCGCTCACCTTACCACTCTCCATAGCTTTGTTATAATCTCTAATAAAGTTCATAACGTCTCGAGCTGTATTAAACTCAACTCTCATTCCAACAGCAGAAAAAGCTCTTCTAATCATGTCTCCTACTTTTGTAAATACAGTTTCGTTAAAAGTAATCTCACCTTTAGCAATGGCATCAGAAAACAAAGTTAAAGTTTCTTCAGCAGAAACAAAAGCGCCTTGTTGTTGTTGGTATCCAATTAAACTTTTTCTTAAATCACTGTTTTGTATCTGCTTAGGATTTAAATCCATTAAATAACCTTCTAACGCGTTACCAATAGCTAACTGTGTATGTGGGTGATCTTTAAATGTTTTTTTCAAAAATCTATGTAGTAGTTCGTGTAGAGAAACATTACTAGCACCAAGTTTTATAGCGGCGTCTTTATTTATTACAATAAAACTTTTGCCATCTACATTTTCACCATGAAACCCATGTACAAGAGAGAAATCCTCTGATTTAGCTAATTGATCTACTTCCATTTGTATAAGATCGACTCCTTTACCTCTTTGATCAAACTCCATCCCTTCCTTAACAATACCTCTTTCAATTAAATCAGTTTTACCAAGAGTTTGATTCGTCTGTATATCTATATATGTTATTTTTCCAGTCTCTGCATTAACTACTCTTTGAATCCCCTTCTCCTTATACCGAATCTCCATTTCATTTTCCTTAAAAAAAGCTTTAGTATCTTGGCTGTTATCCATTTCTAACACAGACGTAAATGGATCAATTTTCTCAAGGAACTTCTTTATATTATCTAATCCTTTTTGGTATTTAGGAGTTGTTTTGTTTTTGTTTATTTTTTCTATTGTAGGTTGCAGTATTTTCCTTTTCTTAGCGTTAATGCTATTTATTTTGATTTTAATAGCAGTTATTTTATCAAGAATAGTTTGCCTTTGTTCTCCAGACTGATCAGTTCCTCCAAGTTCTTTTTCAACTTCTTTTTGCTCTTCCTTTAACTTTTCAACTTCGGTATTCATCTCTTCAACCTCTTTAACTTTTTCAGTTCCAAGATCGTTTGTGGCTTCTATTTCTAACGCTGTAGCTTGGTCATTAACTTCTATTTCTAAATTTGTAGATTTAACTTCTATATTAGAATTACCAGTAGATTTTAATATATTCTCTATAGAACCAAAAGCACCAGCGTCGTTATTTATAGTTATTTCAAATCCTTCAGGTAAGACACCACCGTTTTCTTTTAAGGTCTGTCTAATATAAGTGGTCATATTTTCCTCACTAGAAAAAGCAATTCCGTCAGCTTGATAAGAAGGGTCTTTAATGCCCTTGGCTTTTTTATACATTTTACCACCACCCATAAAAGCAACTTGAAATATAGCCGTCTGTACAATAACAGGCTTGTAAAAAGTTTCCCAGTCCATACCCTCGTTGAGGTCGTTACCATCAATCCAATTATGAATAGGTTGTGCTAATATTTCTTCAAAAACCTCAGGAATCATACCGTTATATCCACCCGCTTTTTTTATTGTAGCAAATACGTCTTGTGTTGCTGGGTTGAATCCTATCTTTTTTAGATACTTACCTAGCACTACTTGTCCAAATAAACCAGGATTATCTTTAAACATTTTACCAATTAACGGTAGCGCCTCTCCACATCTCTCCGTTATGAAATCAGTATAAGTAGATCCAAGTGACTTAAAAAAAGTATTAATAGGATCAGCGTCTTCTTTAAATGTCTTTGTTTTTGCGTCATAATAACCAAGGTTCTTAATGTCAACAACTAATTCTTCCCCAACGTTTGATATTGAAAATGCCATTTCTGGTGTCATTCTCATTTGATAATCTGAATATATTCTACCACTACCACCAGTGACTGTCTGACCTAAAGAGCTCCACATGGTTTCCCAAACCTTAATAGCTTTTTCGCTAACTACCATTGAACCATACTTAAATTGACTGTAACCAGCAGCTGCTCTTTGTGCTTTCGTATAGCCTTTTAGGGTGTTGTTTGTAACCTGTAACGACTTTTGAACTCTATTGACACCAATAACTACCTTAGATGTTGTTCCAACAGCTCTACCAATACCTCTGGTTAATATCATTTCAGCCATAAACTTCAAGGTGTCTATAGTTCCAGCTCCAACAGTATATCCAGTAGATTTATTCTGTAAGCTTTGGTCTATTTGCATTTTACCTTGGTACATCATTAGTATAGACTCTTGTGTAGAACTTAGTTCTTTACCTTCGTCGCGCATGCTAATTATATCCCTAATTTCACTTTGTCTATAGCCATCTATTATACTACCAGCTATAGGTATCCAATACTCAGCTCTTTGACTAGTTAGTCCTTCCCAAAAGTTTACAACACCCCATTTACTAAAGTTTTCTGGTTTATCTATAATATCTTCAGCTATTCTAAGTAAATCTTTTTCATCGCCAGTTAAATCTTCTTTGGCTCCTAAGTTTTTTATAACTTCTTCGGCGTTTGATATTATAGCGTTTGTACTAAGACCCTTATTACCAAAGTTAATTTGTTTACCAATACGATGATAAAACTCTTGTCTATGGTTTTCTATTTCTGACTCTGACAAATCGTCTGGTAGTGTAAGTTTGTAATCGTTCCAAACCTTAGCTATCATGTATTTTTTAGTTTTGTAAGAGGTTCCAGCTCTATGAAACTCCATATCATAAAGCATGTCTCCAAGCTTTTGAAATACACCATCGTCTATTACGTTGTCATAGTGATCTGATAACTCACCTATTTTATCGTAATAACGCTCACTAACACCTACTATACCTTTTTCTTTATCTCCTTCCCAATATAATTTCCAAGCTTCTTGGTATTTTAAATTTAAATCTTTGTTTTTTATATCTATAAGATCTTTTTGTCTAGCTTCTATCTCGTCTAATTTAGGTTTGTGTTTTTCTGCTATAGCAACTAACTCGCTTTGGTAGATAGCGTTAACTTTTTCATTGGCTCTTTTATTAGCTTCGTCCTCTATTGTATGCCCAAGATGTATAATTCCTTCAAATGTACCATTTTCAATTTGTTCATTAATCTCATTGTAGATTTGGTCGAAAATAGATTGAAAAATACCCTGAGCCTCCTCAGACATTGGTATACCTTGCTCCTGATTACCCCATTTAACTTCTAAAAGCTTATAATCAGCATTTATTAAGTCTATATCATCTCCAAACTCAGTATTTATTATAGATTGTATCTCAACTTCACTCTCCGCAATAATATTTTCAAGCTCTTCCTCATAGTTAGCGCTCCATTTAGCCAACTCCTTATCAGCATAACCTTGCATTTTCGCGGTTACATTTGCTATAGCTTGCGCGTTTTTTGAGTTTATATATTTCACAGACTCTGTAGCAGTAACCATTTCGCCACCAGTAAGAATAACATTATCGGATGTTGTTAGGATATCTCCATCCACACCGCCTCGTATCTTTAGTCTAAGTGCTTTATCTTGTTCTGAAGTAAGAGCTATTTGTTCGTTTTCAGAAAGAATAATATTTTCCCCTAAGATAGCAGTCTCTACTTCTTCGTCAGTTCTAGCAATAGTTCTTAGTCCTCCACCTATAATATTAGTAAAAATTCTATCAGCCACATCAGATCTTTGATGTGCTAAACGTAACATTTCGTAAGCCTCTCTAATTTCAGCCTGAGACATGTCCTGGCCGGTTCCGTCTGTGAACTTGTACTTTACTGTGCCTCCGTAATTAAAAGACCCTGGGTAGTCGTTGTAAGAAGTGTATTTAACTATATTACCTATTTTTGTTCCTTCTTCATAAAATGTACTTCCATCAGTATTTTGTAACCCGTGATTTTTATGATAATATTTTGTGGGTGTAATTCTTTGAATAAAAGATTGATAACTTTCTTTATCATTAGATAAGTCAAGAAAGAAATCAGATTGGCCCATGTATTTTTCAGCAATCTCTACATAAGCATTAACAATATCTTCTCGTCCCCATTCTTCATTGTATTTTTTACCATATACAAATTCAGCATATTCTTCATATTGCTTCTCTGCGGTTAAATTCCCGGTTTTACCTAAAGGTATTTCAATCTCATCTACCTGAACTCCGTTTTCATCAATTTTTTGAATCTGTAAATAATCTCCAAGATTTAAATATCTTCCACTACTAAACGTGAACGTATGTCCATTGATAACTTTTCCCCCATGTATTGCCGTTAAGTTCTCTTCCATGTGACCCTCGAGGTCCCAGAACAAACCAGCCTCACCTGTTACAGCTGTAGTAGCTTTGACTCCAAAAAAGGATTCTTGCACCTCTGAAGCCTTGCCATCTGGTCCTAACAAAAGATTATTAAACTCCTCAAATGATAAAACGTTTTCTTTGAAATTCTTTTCCTCTTCTTTTGCTTTTAATTTTTTATCTTCTTCTAATTCCTTGTCTGTTGGTATAATTCCCTTAGCTATCTTCTCTTGCTTTTTTGTTTCTAATACTTCTTTTTCTTTAGACACTACGATCGCATCGTCTGCTGCCGTCCCAACTTCTGTTATTATGGGTTTGTCGACAATATCTTTTCTATAATTTATTCCACTTTCAATTATAGATGTCTTCGAAGTCTCCGTACCGTCATGCACACTACTATCGTGGTTCTCACCATATTGTATTTGATGTGGAGGATTGTCGGGGTCGTTATGTCTTAAAGGTGATGAAAATTTATATTTACTCATATTAAATTTAATATTTTATTGAATCGAACCTGGTTGTCTATACGTGTTTAAAACTCCTTCATAGAATTCAACAAAATCTTCTTCAATATTTCCGTCTTCTTCTATCATGGATGCTACTAACAATTTTTTCATTCTCTCATAGTCTTTGTGGTCTTGTGGGTATTTTTCTTGGAAAGCCACCCATTGTTGTTGGAAATCGCTGTCAGGAGGAAATTTTTCAGGATTATCAAGGTACCAATCGTAAAACGTCACGTCTACTTCTTTCGTGCCATCTCTCCAATTAGGCGCTTCGCTCCCTTGGCCACCATAAACTTTTCCATTCATATCTGTTCTTATTTGGTATTTTTGATCAATCATTGCTGACAACTTAACCTTTTCTGGAGATATTAAAACTTCACCTTTCCTATCTACTACTCCAAACTCAAAAAGCTTCTTCATTTTGTTTAAAGAAGCGCCTCTTTTAGATACGAACTTATCCTCATCACCTAGTGTGGACGCGGAGAAATCAGTAACTATATCTGCAACCGCTAATCCATCTGTTGTTTTTGTTGCGTTTTTTGCCATTGCTAGCACCTCAGACACCGTTATATATTTCGTTCCGTCTTCGTTTAACATTTTAAATCTACCATCTTCGGGATCTAATACCGTACTTATATTTAATTTTGTTTCTAAAGGATTACCATATTCATCAACCTCTGTGTTAGACTTGATAATTATAGAGTTTTCAAAAACGTTGTCCCCAAGACTATATAGATAGCTAGCTATAAGAGAGTTCTCTCCACCAGAAAACTTTACATTAGGATCGCTTACTATTTGCATCAACTCATCATAATCATTTAAATCTGAGTTTATTCCTTCTAAAAGTCTGGTTGGGTCTTCTCCGTTTCCAACCATTTCATAAGTCGTGTTTTTTATATAGTTTTTGTACGGACTAAGGGTTTCGCTTTTAAGACTTTTTTTAAGAAGATCATAATTAGATTGGGCATTTTTTGCTCTTTTCTTTTCTTTTTCTATTAAAGCAGTTGTTATAGAAGCTAATCCTTGTATATACCCAGAGTAGTCTGTTTTAATAGGAGCATATCTTTGCCCCGCCGCTTTTATTATTGTTTGATTTGCTGCCATGTTATATTATTTATTTTATCGTCCCAATTGCTGCTGCGGCTATCTGTCCAACTCCACCAGCAATCTGTCCATACATTTGTTGTCTTTGTGCTATAGCTCCTTGTGCTCCAGCTACTTTTTGTCCACTAACACCTATTAATGTATTCATTTTATCTAGTTCAAATTGTCTAGCGCCCTCCATGTTAGCTAATTGTATTTGCCTATCTTGTGCGTTTAATCTAGATTGCTCTTGCATTTGTAATTTTCTGTTTTGTTGCAATTGCTGCCCTATAGTCAGCTGAGTTTGTCTAGCTTGATCTGCGGCTTGATTACTAAGTGATTGGGCTAAACCAGCTACGCCAGAAGATCCAGCCACTCCTCTCATACTTTGCATTATATTAGCTTGCTGTTGTTGGAATTGTTCTCTAGCGTAATCAGCAGCCTGAGTGTCTACTTGTAAATCTTCAAATACATTCTCTTGCCTTAAAGCATCCGCGTCTAGAGGTTGGAATTCAGATTCTTCATAAGTCGCTAATCTTTCGTCAAATTCCTTCTCATATCCCTCTAATTTAGCTCTATTAGCTCTATCTCTTTTTCTAGCGCTTCCTATTCCTTTAGCAGCTAGCAATCCGCCGCCTATTAGCGCTCCTGCTCCTAGCGTTCCAACTGAAACGCCTAAAGCTGCCGCGACAGCTGGCCAAAACTTTAAAGGACTTTTATTATTTTCTGCCATATTATTCTATTTTATGTATTTATAGTTACAGTTTTTGTGTTTTATTTACTACTGATTGTCACTTCGGAGCCTACAGCGAATAGTTCTTGTTTCGATGTAGAACTATTTGTGAATTCTACCTCCGCGTGATATCCTTTCAAACTAGATGTGTTTGTGTAATTGTTGTAAGCGGGTTTTCGAAACGAGAAAAAGATATCCTCAAGAGGCGCACCTGTTAAAACGCTCGCATCTCCAACTTCTATGTGTTTATCTCCAACACTTGTTATAGTTCCGAGTGGTAAATTATTTGTTACTTCCCCATTAACGATCAAGCCCCAGTATGATTCGTCTCCAACTTGAACTGAGTCGTTTATTTTTTTATCAAAATTTATTCTATCTGCCATGTTTTATGTTTATGCTCCAGAAACTCCTGGGGTTATAAAATTATCTAAGTTTAATTTTATCGTTTTGTTACTAGTTGGATGGGAATTTATAGTAAAACTATTTACTATTGAAATGGTTTGTGTGGAACCGGTAAAATACATTTTACTACCCACTTTTATATCTTGAGCAAGAGTCATTACCACGTGTCCAGCTGACGAAGACGGATCTATGGTTTGTACTGTATTTTCTGACGTGTTTATAAAGTTGACTCCAGATATAGTTACAAATCCTCCTCCAGATATACCATAAGTACCATTAGTGGTAACTGTTGTACTGCTAGCAGTTCCACGAACTGTTTTGCTTAACTCCGCAGAAGTAGCGGACGTTACGTCAGCATTCCAATTTGAAAAATCTATATCAGCTCCTATAGCTTTTTTGATGGCACTCGATCCTTTCGCTATTAGGGTCATCGTTTCCCCATCTTCAAAAGCCGTACTCGTTGAAAACGTTATGGCTTTCGTAGATTTATTAATAGCTATTATGGTTGTAGTTGCTGATGGTGCTGTCGTGCCTTTGTGGTATACTAACTCCAT
>Ga0208158_1000732_pt1 | contig 11135 bp, 14 predicted proteins | sample 8_EtaG_FD_184081 | JGI IMG/M metagenome (GOLD analysis project Ga0208158, IMG submission 184081) | Marine viral communities from the Subarctic Pacific Ocean - 8_ETSP_OMZ_AT15162 metaG (SPAdes) (version 2) | ecosystem: Environmental > Aquatic > Marine > Oceanic | place: Pacific Ocean | collected...
ACTTCCTGGAATCTTATCAGGATCAAAAGGAATTTTGTTAGCAGGAAGATACAATACATCTTCTCGGTAGGTATCAGGTAACGCGCCTGGTTCTTGATACCCAGGATATTTTGCATTTTTTGTTCCACCATACGCAGGATTACCGTACGTTATCGTATCAATACTACGCATTGGTGATTGACGAATAATTTCTAACATATCCTCTTTAACAAGCGGATAGTTATTCTTTTTTGATAGCTCGATGTAACGTGTTAAAATATTATCATCAACTTCTGCTTTAGAAATTTGTTTAGCCTGTAAAAAATTTAAAAATTCATCTGATGTTTTAAATGTCTTTGGTGTGTTGGGGTCCATGAGCCGTGCTTCAAGTTCCGAGTAAAACATGCCTTCATTAGGCTCAGGTGAATCAGTAATTGTTTTCTTTGTTTTAACACTCCCTACACCTGTTCCACTCGCAGGAGGTGTATCAATAACATCTTCAATCGTCTCTCCTAAAACTTCATCCTTAGTTCCTAATTTGTTTTTAATAGCATCCATTGCTTTCTTTGCAGCTTTGGTAAACTCTTGTGTTAATGTTTTTGCTTTATCTTGGTTTGCGATTGCCCATAAAGGTGTTTTACCTACTAAGTTTGCTACCTGAATTTCTTCTGGTCCCTCTGCTACTGTTGTGTCTTCTTCGAATATATTGGTCGCGAGCCCTGGCTCACCGCCCAAGGCCTTACGATCAACCACTTCTGGTTTTGTTTCAAAATATTCTTTACCTCTAATACGAGGTGGAGAGTCAGACTCTAAATCTGATTTTTGTATAGTTATTACATTGTCTTTTTCGACAGGCATGTCCACTGGTTGTGCAAAAATATTTTCAGCCATAGTCGATCCTGTTACTCTATCTGCTAAACCAGCTCCTGTAGACAAAGAAAAATTTCTAGCAAGTTTTTTAGCTACTTCTTTACTTGGTAAAATACCTGTTTTAGCTACTTCTTTTAGTCCTCCTTTTTTATAAGCTTCATACATTTGTTTTACAAAATATGGATGTGCCTCACTTAATACTTTGTAAGCTTTTGGAGAACTTTTTGCTAAAATATCAATTCCCTTTAGATACGTAAAAGGAGTCATAAATTGAATAGCAAGCGCAGCCGCATCATCAACACCCTCCATCTCAGGATTTCTGTAAGGTATTGTAGGTATTCTAGGAAGTTTATCGGATTCCGATTTTGCTCCTGAAGCGAAATCAAAAATATCTAAGGGTAGCTCCAACAAATCTAATCCTAAATTCCCTGTTTCTGCCACCACATTAACTGGAAATTTTAACGCATCTATTGCAGCGTCTTTGTCACGTTGCACTTGTTCTGGTGATGTTTTAAATTTTCTATAATCTTCTGATTGTTTTTTTAGATAATCAAAATACTCTTGCGAGTTTTTAAAATCATTAAATATGTCAATATTTTCTTCAGCCATTATCATATTCTAACACTTCTTCAATCGAAGCGAAACCCCCTTCTTTCATACCTGCTGGCCCTTTTACGTCTGAAACAAATCCATAAACTCTTGATAAAGGAGATTCGGTGCCACCTATAGGATCAACAATTTTTGTGGTAATATTATTATTAATCATCTGCTGTTCTATTTTTGCAATATTGCTTTTACCTGTTTTATAAAAATCTATAATAGCATCGTGTAAATCAGCCTCTAATTCTGGTTGTATCTCTATATTTGTTTTTTTAGGTAATAGTTTTAATATACCTGGATCTGCTCCTCCAAATTCTACAGGATCAGACATGTATATATTTGGTGTTTCAAAAGCACCGCCTTTCATCGGTTTAATAGTTGGAGGTGCATCTATTGATCTAAATTGTTTAAAAGGATCAGGAACTGTTGAGTGTAACATATGTGATAGCTGTGTGTCTTTCGGTGCTTCTTTTTGCATTTTTCTAAAATTCACATATCCTTTGAAGTCAGGATCCATACTTCTGTAATAATTTTTAGAAGTAGGTGTAAAATAATTTACATCATCTAAAAAATTTAGAAAAGCATCAACATCTTGAATTGGTTTACCTGTTCTAAAATCATCAGGTCTTGATCTAAATAAATCAAACATAAATTGATCATCATATTGTAAATTTAATTTTTCTTTTCTCTCTAGATCTACTTTTCTAAATTTATTTCTAAATTGTTTTTTTAAATAAGATTCCTCAAACTTACTTTCCTTTTTTATATTATCAGGAAGGCCAACTTTATTTCGTATAGATTCTCTATATGCAGAGTTATGATAAACATTATCAATGTCAAATTGAGAAAAAAGTCTTGGAAACCGTTGTTGTAAAATAGGTAATATTTTTTTGTACTCAAAAGGTTTACCTCCCATTTGTATAACTTCTTGAAAAGAACCGTCTGGTTGTTTTTGTTTAGTTCGGGGAGCGTTGGCTATCATTTCATCAGCCACCTGTTTAAATGCTTGCTGCATTTCTTTTTTGCCAGGCGTAAATAAATTTTCAGTTTGATTCCATCTATTTAACAAACTTTTTTTAATATTTGATTGTTGAATTGATCCTTTTGAACTAACAACTTTAGCTGCGTCTGTGTCAAGTTTTGTTATGAACCCATTAAGTCTTGCGTGCTTTTGAAGTTTTCCAAATTTATTTTTTCCAATTTCATCTTTAAATTTTTTTAAACCTTCAACATCCTCATCCGCTATATATTTTCTATATAATTCTGCAAATGACTCCATAAACTCGTCATAGTTATCTCCTAAAAATTTTTTATACCCCGCTTTCTTTGGTATACTTTGTAAAATAGATAGTATGTAACGAACCATTAGTTTCTTTTTAGTGACTTAAAATTCTTTTTACGTCTATCCAAAACTTCTAATAATCTTATTTGTCTTACTGCATGTTGTGCTTGTAAATCATTTGGTGATCTATTTAATAACGAGGATGCTGGTTTTATCATACTCATTACACTTTTTTTAAATTTACTCATTAATAATACTCCTGTGCGCCTACAAGGAGCCGTGGCTCGTCTTTGTAGTCTGAATCTAATTGTATGAAGTTCCCCTGACGGAAACGCAACAACGCTTGTGTTGTTGAATCGACTAAATCGTCATGATCACCATAAGGGAAAGCGGCGCACTCTTCAATAACTTCTTCTGCCCAGCGATCGTCGGTTGCCCAGACTTGACCCGCTTCAAAGAGTGGAGCTACGGAGTTTACACGTACATGCTTATCATTGCCCTTACTAGGCGTATAAGTTACTACAGGAATTCCTAGTTGTCGTAGCTCCTGTGTTAAGGGCATACCAGAAGCTTTCGCTTCAATCAAGATTGTTTCAGGTTCCCAGTATTTGTATTCCTCTAAGGCTATCTCTTTAAGTTCAGGAAAGTCCCATCGTCCCTTGCGCATGGCAAGAAGGATGATGTTCCATGGGCCGTGTTCCACGGGTTTAAATACACCCCATGTTGTTATTGCACTAAAGTCTGCCGTTTCTTTTTTACTAAAGGCTGTGTCATAACTTTGTATAACGTGTGCTAATTGCGGAATGTCATCTTTTGGCCATACTTGCCACCACTCTCTTTTGATGATAGATCCTTCTTCAGACGTTGGTGCTTGTTGCCATTGTGCCTGCCACTTCTGTTCTGACAAAGAAGCCTTGACTCCTTGTAGTTCCTCAATTTTCCAAAACTGTGGCCATAATGGTTTATCGTTCAAAATAGCTGGAAACTCTACAACCTCCCATTGATCGGCGTGTTCGTTTGTTTGTTGTGCTAATAATTTTCCCGTAAGATCCTTTGTGGACCAACGAGTCATAACTATAACAATTGAACCACCAGGTTGAAGACGTTGTCTAGGTCCAGAGGTGTACCATTCATAGGCGTTGTCCATGGCTGTTTGTGAGAGAGCGTCTTGCTCGGAGTGCGGATCATCAATAATAAGGAGGTCAGCACCACGCCCAGTAATAGCACCACCCACACCAGCAGCAAAATACTCTCCGCCAGCGTTAGTTGTAAAACGCCCCGCTGCCTTAGAGTCTTGTGATAAGCTAACAGTCGGGAAAACATCTTTAAAATCTTGTTGGTCAAATATGTTCCTCACTTTCCTACCAAAGTTATACGATAATTCTGCCGTATGTGTAGTCTGTATTATCTTTAATTTAGGCTTTTGTCCAAGCATCCATGCAGGAAATAAATTTGATGCAAACTCTGACTTCGTGTGTCTTGGTGGCATATTAACAATCAATCGTTTTATCTTTCCACGTGAAACGTCTTCTAATTTTTGTGCAAAAATTTTATGATGTGAACCTGCAACAAAGTCTGGCCAAACTTTTTTTACAAAAGTTAAAAAGGAGGAACGTGACTCCTCCGACACTTTTATCTGCATTTTCCTTAATTCGTATTTTAGAACTTCTGTTGGGATTTCAGTTTTTTTCATAAAAAAGTTATATCATAGTTTGTGTTTGTGTAAAACTCAAGCACTAGGGTAAACCTCACGACTGACGGGCAAAAGGGGGTGGTCGGGTGTTCGAGATTACCATATCTAGTTTGAGATAGTTTGTAAGTACCTAGATGTTGTGGGTGAGTGTATTAACCTGAGATGCTCGGGCTGCCTGGAAGCTGGTGGCTGCATCCCTGAGATGCTGCTGCGAAGCTGGGATGCCTGGTGATGACATAAAAAAAGGGCGGATAAACCGCCCCTTGTACCAGTCCTCGAGGATAACTTACCTGCGTGGTAAGTGTTCTGCTAGTCTTTGCATGAGTCTTGAACCCCAATCCTTGACATACTGCGGACAGTTAGGGTCAAGGATAATAGTCTCAACTTCAGACTCTAAGACTTTATATAAAGCCTTCCAATTAATGCTATCGACGTGAGTCGCATGAACATCATTTGGATTAGGTGTAGCAACAGCATTGTCACGACTTCTTAGACCGAACGTCTGCTCAACTACTGCTAACCTGTTTTCTAAATCATTATCTGGCATTTTGATTTCTCCCTTCTAACTAACTCATTACTCCCATTTTATTTTATAGTCAAACTTTTATTTTATTTTTTTTTACACAGGACTTGAAGGAGCGGAAGTTACTGCCGTAGCAACTTAACTAATACTAGGTAAGGGCAACCTTCCTCGTGATGTAATGGAAATGCAGACGTAAAAAAAGGGGGCGTAAGCCCCCTTGACTACTTAGGCATAATCGGAACTAAGCAGAAATTCTAAAGTCTGCGACCTCGTCTATCGTTGATTTTTTGTTTCTCGACACCGTAGTTTCCGATAAAGGCATAGCTTGTATCGTTTTATACTCCGTTGGAACTTTGCATTTGTGGTATTCCAATTCGCCAAGTTTTTCTTTGACAAGGGTATTGTCAATTTTAGCACCCAGTTTTTGTTGTACATGAAGTGAATAGTCCTTACCATGTAATAGGTTAGCGTTTTCTCCAAACGCTAGGTCTATCATTAATTGTCGGTTTACTTTGATAAAGTCAGCTAGAACTTTCTGCATTGTTAAGGCACGACCATAGGCGTCTATGATTGCCTGTTTATTTCTTTTGCTAACACTAGCTTTGCTTTGGTGTGCTTTCTCTAGCACTTCTAATATATTAACAGCTTTTGACATTTTATTTTCCTTTCGTCTTTCTAGTTAATAAGTCTTATATAATCCCATTTCATTAGAAGTCAATAGTTTATTTTTATTTTTTTTTCCACAGGATCTTCGTGCTTCGCAGGGGACGTTGCTTGTTTACTAACTAAGTACCCCCGACCCGAATCCGTAATGGAATGGAGATGCAGTTCAATCACCACGGAACAACAGTCCATCAATAAGATTCAGCACAGATGTTACCAGAAGCAGTGTTACTGCAGCTACCTGCTGCGGGAACAGCAGCAGGAAGACGATGTAGACGGCCAATGTAATTAGAATGTAATGCATTAGGCTAGCTGACCTGGTGCCGTGCACAAAATTAGCTCCTGCATCTGTCCCCAGGCATCAGCGTCCTGGTCCACCAGCACATGCGCACCGTCTCCCCAGTCCAGATACCAGTATTCTAGCCGATGGATTGTGTCATCTCTGTTAACATATGCGCGAAGCTCGTCGCTGGGCCCGCCCCAGCTGAACTGCCAACGCCAGTAACCTTCGGCCTGGTCGGTGAATGTATGCGGTTCTACATAGTCGAAGCCAAGCGCTTCGTACTCAGGGTTCTTCAGGTCCTCCTGTCTATCTTTCCACTCTTTATCCACCAGCTCGCTGCAGGTGGGTGTTCCTTTTATTATTGCTCCTTGTATTAATAGTCCCATGTTGTTCCTTTCTAATGTAGCCTCAACTCGATTGTCTAGTAATCTTTCAGAGGCTGACAAATACAAGCTTCAACTAGAATATAACGCCTGTATTTACGGTGAGTCAGGGCGTCTGGCAAATGTCTCGACTTAGCGGTCTCATTCCCATCTGCTTACGGAAGCCCGTGACTCAGGTACTTATATAGTCCCACTTCTTTCGATAGTCAAGAGGTAAATACTAATTATTTTTCCACGGGGAGTTACCGTCGCCTGGTGAGCTCCTGAGTCCTGTAACTACTATACTCACCATGCCACACGGTTCGCCGATGGAGGATGGAGATGCAGACCTGCTTTACCTGGCTGCACGTGCCGTGGACCAGGACCCATTATGATGGCGGAACATGGCGGTTTTCTGGTAATGGAAATGGAGAGGCATCTCAGTCTGCAGGGGACGCGAAGCTGGGACAACTATTACTATGCCTCTGGGATGGCGGGTTTCTGTAATGGAGAATGGAGAATGTAGTCGAGCATCTCAGCCCACGCTGCCTGGGAAGCTGGATGGACCCATGTTTTACTAGCGTGTTGGGGGGACAATGCAGCAATGGAGACAACAATGGAAGAAGGAAATAGGCAGATCAATCTCTCTTCGAGGATCTGATGCATAATAAAACTTCTCCCGCCCTGTAAACTATGGCTAAAATGCCACGATTTTTGAAAGGCACTTAACTTTGCTTTATTGACTTTTGTTGATGTTTTAAGTTCCAACCAGAACATTATTCCATCTTTACAACCATAAACGTCTGGGACACCAGGTGATGCCCAACTCTCTAGTCTTGTAAAGAAAACACCAGGCATGTTTGCCTTGATGGAGTTCCAAAACTTACTCTCTGGCTTCACTATGATTCAAGAAAAAGAACAACAAGAAATATAATTAAAAAAGTTATTTTCCAATTAGCCCACATACCTATCGCTATCAACGGAAGTATAGGATTACGATTAACCTTAAAGTTCAAATCAATTGGCTCAACATTTAAAGTATCTGATTTCTTCATGGACATTTCTTCATCAACTCTATCATTTGATTATAATACATTAATCTAAACTCAAAGTCTTCAGCAGTCAGGGCTGCACGCCTCAAGTTCTCTACTCTACGCCAAAACAAATCGTCGGTCATAGGTAATGCATGATACTCATATAAATCTGGTCTAATTATTACTAACATACTTTCTCCTTTTCTTGCCGAAGGGAACTAGCTCGGCTACTAGAATATAACTCACATGGTGGCAAGTATATCCATGCTTTACGCCTTATGTTGTTATATTAAAACCTGTATAGTCCCATTCTATTTTATAGTCAAGATTTATTTTCTAATTCTTTAATTTCTTCAAACGTAGTTTCAATACTATACTGTTCCTTCAAGTCTTGCAGTTTCTTCTCTACCTCATCTCTAGACATTGAATCAATCGTACCTGTAAGAATCTCTTTCTTGTCCACATACAACCCAGCTATCTGACCACGCCTGGTTTCTGCAGCTACGGCAGCATTATAATTACCAGCAGATGACGCTTGATCTCTAATTCTAGCCAATGTAGCTAAAGATCTTTCTTGACTGCATCTGTATCTTTCCGTGCTAGCTCTTACCTCTGATTCAATTGCTTTTACAACCTTTGGATTCAGCTCAGGGTTCTGTAACCTGGATGCCAGCTCCCGACAACTCTTTTTACTGTACCCAGCTTCAGCAGCACACTGCGATGCAGACTTCAAACCTTCTGAGTGCACCAATAACAATACAAACTTCCTTTGTTTAGGAGTTAAATCAAACAATGCGTCAGACAGGGGTTGTGGTATATATACTTCGTTGTTTTCTTCCATAATGCATCCAAAAAAGATGTTTCTATAAGAGATATTTCAAATATTTCAATCAATTGCAACAAAAATTAACATTCTTCAGTTATTTTTGTATTTAAATAACATCTAATAACATTGAAATAACATTTTATTTCACTAAAAAGCCTTGTAAAACCTAGTAAATAACAAAATAACATAAATAACATAGTTTAAAAAAAAATAAAAAGTAAAAAATATTTCTAAAATCTTCTATGAAAACATCTTCGGATCGTCTCGTACTAATCTTAATGCTTTATCCAGTGCCTCACGACCATCTGTCATGATGACTTCCCACTCTTCAGCAGTGTATACTCTATCGTGCTTTGGATTATAAAATTTAATGGAGACGTCTCCACAGTGTCTACATTTATAGACTTTTCTTACTGGGCTTTCTGGTAGTTTTGTGTACATACCGCTTTATCCTTTGTAACGGAAATAAAACCACATTCTCGGGTAAATTTTCTCTAAAATATATTGAATCCATGACCTCCATGGATTTTATTCTCTCGTATTGATTGGTCCGTGATGCGAGGATCGCGTCAAGTAAATCTCGTTGCTTTAATATCTCCTGGTCACTCATAAACACCTTTCATTGTAGCCCCCACTCAGCGTAACTGATGCAGGGGCTTCGGGAGTTGAAAACGTGAATTTTCTGTCCCAAACTATAATGGAAAAGATGCTAGTGCGCAACTAAAAGGGTGGTTCATCCCCTTTTTTAACGTTTACAACAGGGTTAGCTGCTATAAATCTTGTAGTTTTTAAACGATTCGGGGTCCAATGGTGGTCCCCAATAGAAGTTATCATGGTCTTCTGAGACCCCGCCACTCCATGCTTGGTAGTAATGTTTTTTTTCATCGAGTTCCCCTTGTGAGTGACAAACCTTACACTGCTCAATAGATGTCTCCGCCTCGAATGAAAATTTGATATACCCATTTCCTTTACAATGACTGCATATAATCATATCGCCTCCACAATATTTTTCTTAGTCGCTCCCACCTCATGCGGCTTGCAACTTCTCTCCAGTTCCGTGGTTCGCGGGGCGCGGTCTTCGACACCTTCACATACTCACGAAGTAATCTATCTTTTAGTGACGTCTTGCGGCCCATTCCATACCCTCCTTTTCTTTTGCCAATTGTTCCGCTGCCACTTTATTTTCTAATTCTTCAAGTTTTGCACTGAGATAAATCCGCATGGACCACCTGCCTGCAAAAAATCCTAATACAAATACGCCTATGATGGCGGTAAGATGCCATAAGTGAAACATACACTCTCCTTTCTACAAAGCATCACTTTGTCATATTTCCAGGTGCAGTACTCTGTACCAAAGTCACCCATTTCATTGTTAATGCAATCACGCATAAACGTTTGATACGGCGAATAATATACCAAAATGTATACACCCGCCAGTATCGTCCCGCATAAGCACAGAATGCTTATGATTTTGGCAAGAAATTGTAACATCGAATACAATACCAAAGGTAAAGATTTTTACGTTCTTGCGTACACATCATATTATCTTTTGTGTACTCTTTATTACATTCACCACAATTTTGTTTTTCATACTTCCAATCAGGTTTAAATTTACGATATGATTTAAACTTTGGCATGATGGTCATGCAGCAAGCTTTCTTTTCTTTGCCTCTTGTTTTACTAAATAGGTTATTTGCATACCAGCCGACCTATCGTCGGCGGCAGCTAGTTTCTTTAATAGTCTATAGGTGTCAATGGCTACTGCCACACTTTTAAACTTCTTAATGTTCATCCTGTCTCCTTTAATGGCGACTTAGACAAATGCTCCTGGTATTCGATGTCGCCGAAATCAAATGCCGATTGCTCTGGTTCGTGAGCCGCGATTGGCGTAAACTTACGTCCTGCATTTCTGGCAAGATCTGTCCACGATGATGCAAACTCCATTTGAAGTTTAAACATTTGCTCATCATTTAATAGTTTTGCATTGCGTGCATTCTCTAAGCAAGCTTTTGCTCGTGTTAACCGCGCTCCAAGACGAAATCCCTCTTTGAATGTCGCCTCGTAATCTTTTTTAAGTTTCATACTTTCTCCTTCATTAGTGTGAGTAGGGGGATTCTTTGACTACCCCCAACCTTTTCCCGTCCAGTCAACATTTCCTATGTTAACAAGTACTTCAGAACCAACCCTCACACCCTCAGTCATTCGACCATACCTTGTGAGAGCCGTGCCTTACAACCTGGAGACTGTTGTTCAGCCATACTCAGAGAATGTTGCACCATTCTCATTTAATTGTATCTTTAATCTAATATAATGGGAGTGTCAAGTCTTTCTTCTAATATCTTCAATACATTCTATGGAAAAACGAAAGTATTTATTCATCTCAAATTTTTGCCAGTTAGCCGCGATTTCTTCACATTGTTCCTTGGGCATTGGTTCTTTTAACACCATCTGATTGCCTGTATACACCCAAGTCGTACCATTATAACCCCATAGACTTATAACTAATACAAATAGCTTAATCACCTGCATCTCCCCAACTGTCACCGCACTCAACGTCGACTTTGCTAGGGACTTTAAGTTTTTCTACACAGTTTTCCATAATCTCTTTAATCTTAGCTTTATCCTCTTCACTTGCAACAGAAAAATCTAATTCATCATGAACTTGTATGTGTGCCAACAATCCTTCTTTGTATAAAGCTACCATAGCTGTTTTTATTTGATCAGCAGCGGAGCCTTGTATTAACCTATTTAACGCTTTGTATGTCCAAGCAGGTTTAATATTATTCTTTCCATATTCTTTAATGGCGTCTTCTTTATCACGAAAAGCTTTAGATCCCCACTGTGTAGCAGACTCCCATTGATCAAATCGACAACGCCTACCACTTATGGTGGTTATAAATTCGTTTTCTTCAGCCGTGCGCATTACATCATACGTTAGTTTTTTAACAAAAGGCACACGTTGATGATAATTTTGCAGTATTTCTGTGGCTTCATCTTCGTTTACACCAAGCTGTGACATC
>Ga0208158_1000734_pt1 | contig 11122 bp, 4 predicted proteins | sample 8_EtaG_FD_184081 | JGI IMG/M metagenome (GOLD analysis project Ga0208158, IMG submission 184081) | Marine viral communities from the Subarctic Pacific Ocean - 8_ETSP_OMZ_AT15162 metaG (SPAdes) (version 2) | ecosystem: Environmental > Aquatic > Marine > Oceanic | place: Pacific Ocean | collected...
TCACAAAATAAACTTAAACAAATGGCGATAATTTACACATATCCACAAGCAAGTCCTAGTTCAGCAGATCAACTAATCGGAACACAAATTGATCCAGATACGGAAGAAAATAAAACCGTACAATTCGCAGTAGGAAGCGTTGCTGGATTAGCTACAAACAATTATTTAGAAACTACAGTAACAATTACTAATGCAGAATGGTTAGCTTTAAATGCTACTCCCAAAGAATTAATTGCAGCACCAGGTGCTAGCAAAGGAATAAAATTACTAGAAGCTTCGGTATTCTTCGATTATAATGCGTCTAATTTTACATGGACAACAGATGTTAATTTTGTTATAAATTCAGTAGAGTTCGCTGATATACCGTCAGGAGCTAGTGGAATAGGAGCAGATACAATTTACAATTGCGAAGCAGGTTTAGAAGGAATTATAGCAGCTAATACCGCTTTAGTAACAGCTGGTGGTGGAACAACTGCTGGTGGTGGGCAAGTTCAAATAAAACTAAGATACCAAATATTAGATATATCTACTACATCTAGTTTCTAAATAAAATAATATGGCAATAATATCTACATATCCTACGGTAATTCCAGAGGCAACCGATATATTGTTGGGAACTGAGAAAAATGCTACATTAAGAAATCCAACTAAAAATTTCGAACTTAGTGAAATAGCTAAGTTTATTATTGATAGCGTAAGCGGTACTAGTCTAGATATACCGTTATTTTTCGATGTAACTGATCCTGTAACAGGATTAACACAAACTACACTTGTAGATTCTATCATATCACAGAATGCAAACCCTGGAGGAACAATGATTACCATAACAGGTAATATCTCTGTAACAGGTTCATATACGGATAGTGCAGGAAATACAGGTACAGCGAATCAAGTATTAACATCCACAGGTGCTGGAGGTACAGCATGGGCAACAGACACACAAGGAGATAAAACATTTGTCTTCACACAAGCTGTAGCTGCTAACCCTTGGGTGATCACACATAACTTAAATAAATATCCATCAGTAACGGTAACTGACAATAGTGTAACACCTAGAATGGTTTTCACTGTTGTAGACTATACTAGTATAAATCAAGTTACTGTAACATTTACTGGCGCACAGGCTGGTAAAGCATACTTAAACTAACATAAACATGGCAATACAATTTTTAAACGTAACCGATTTTAATCAGAACAACCTAACAAATGTTGTTATTGAGGTATCTACTAGCGCACCGGTTGCTACACCAGGTGCGATATATTTTGATAGTTCAGCTGGAGATAAAAGATTAACATATTATGCGGAAAGCGGTTGGATCAAACTAGATCAATACAGTATTAACGCTGCACAAGATGGGGATAATGTAGACCTTAATTTAGCATCGGAAACAGGATACACTGATTCAGTTGTACAATTCACCGCTGGTACTGGTATTACATTAACACGTAATAGTGGTACGGAAATGACAATAGCAGCTGTAGGTTCTGGTACAATGTCACAATGGTATGTAAGAGATGATGATAATGATGATGGTACACTAACAGGAACTAATAACTACCTTAAGTTTGTTGCTGCTACCGGAACTAATGGAACAAATTTAACCGGGTCAGGTACTACTGCTGATCCATTTGTAATGACGATTACATCAGCTGATACTACATATAGTGCTGCTACAGATTCAGCATTGGGATTGGTAAAGCTAGAAGACGGTGCAACACAAACTACAGCAGCTGAAACTATAACAACTACTGCTAATAGAACTTATGGTATACAGTTCAATTCTTCAAATCAATTAGTAGTAAACGTTCCTTGGACTGATACCAATACCACATACAGCATGATGACATCATCTGCTTTAGGTCTTGGAAAATTATTCTCTGATACAGAACAATCAGTAGCAGGTAACGCAGTAACAGCAACAGCATCGAGAACATATGGTGTACAAGCTAACAGTAGCGATCAATTAGTGGTTAACGTACCATGGACTGATACTACAACTAATTACACTTACGCGTTAAGTGTAGGAGCTGTATCTTCAAATGAAAGTACATTATCATTAGTTGGTTCTGGTGGTGGTGCTACTACTACTGCTAAATTCTCAGGTACTACTAATGAGATTGAAATTACAACTCCTAGCACTGGTGATGGTGGTGATATTACAATTGGTTTACCAGATGATGTAACAATTGCCGGGGAATTAACAGTTTCAGGAACAGGTCAATCAAGTATTGGTGGTCAATTAACAATTCCCGCAACTCCAACCGCATCTACAGATGCAGCGTCTAAAGGATATGTTGATGGTTTAGTTTCTGGTGGTTTAACATTTAAAGGAACATTCAGAGCTGATACTGGTATAATATTATCTGGTGATGACAGTGGTTCTTATATATACAATTGTCCAGGTGGTGCAGGAACTCGAATTGCTGTAGCTGTTGGGGATTACTATGTAGTCGCAACAGCTGGTGGATCTTTCTATTGTAGTGGTAGTACGCTAGATATTGGGGATTCTATTATAGGTGTTACAGCTTCTGCTGCTAACAACTCAGTAGTTGGTGATTGGTCAGTTGTTCAATCTGATGAAGGTGTTGTTAGTTTTACAAATGAAAACGGAACGTATATTTCCGCTAGTACTGTAAATACTAATGCTACTGGAGCAGTTACTGTAGGTACAATAGATTTATCTGCAGTAGATGGTACCTCAGATACAAGTACTAGATTTTTAAGTAAAGATAATACATGGGATGTTCCATCATATACGTCCACTTATAGCGCAATGACCGCATCTACATTAGGTTTAGGAAAACTAAGATATACTAGAGGTTCTACTCCTGCTGCAGAAAGTCAAACTACAACTGCTAGTAGAACATACGGTGTAACCGATAACTCTAGTAACCAATTAGTGGTAAATGTACCTTGGACAGATACAGATACAACTTATAGCGCTGCTACAGATAGTGCTTTAGGTTTAGTAAAATTAGAAGATGGTACAACGCAGACAACCGCGGCTAATACTGTAACAACTACAGCAAGTAGAACATACGGTGTTCAATTTAACTCAAGTGATCAGTTAGTTGTTAATGTTCCATGGACTGACACTAATACAACTTACTCAGTAATGACAACTAGTACTCTTGGTTTAGGTAAGTTATGGAGTGATACAGAACAAAGTGTCTCAGCAAATGCAGTTACTGCTACGGCTAGTAGAACTTATGGACTTCAATTAAATTCTTCTAACCAACTAGTTGTTAACGTACCTTGGACAGATACAACCGGTGCTGTAACTTCAGTAGCAGCTTCAACTACAACTGATGAAATTGGTGCAGTAGTAAGTCCTACAACCGGCGCGGTTAAAGTTGGTGTTATGATTAAAGACACTGCGGCTTTAGGTGCTGAACCTGCTACAGATGATTCATTATTAATATTTGATAAAAGCGCAGACACAAATAAATCTGTAACAATTGCTAATCTAGCATCAGCTGTTACAAATAGAAAAGGAGCACTTCTTTCTTTAGACACTGGAACTACTAATGTAACACAACAAGGAAGTCCACCATCTGGAACAGAAGGATGGGTTGTAGATGTAGATACAGAATTTGGTATTAGCAGTGGCGCTCAAAACGTAATGTGTGAAGTTATAACATCGGCTGGTGAAACAGTATACGCTGATATTACAAGATCTACAGGTAATATAACAATTAACTTTGTGGGTAGTAGTATCGCACAAGGTACATACAAAGTAATTCTAAATTGTATAGTATAATCTAATAAAATAAACATTTAGTTATGCCTCTAAATTTTTTAAATAACGGAATATTTCCAGATAATGCTCAGTTATCTTTTGGTACTAGTGGTGATTTAGTTATTAAACATGATGGCTCAAATAGTAAACTAGAAAACAACACGGGAGATTTATATATTATTAATGAAGCTAATAATGAAGATATAATCTTCCAAAATGATGATGGTTCTGGTGGAATAGAAACATATTTCTATTTGGATGGCAGTTTAGCTGATGGTACTTATAATTATACAAGATGGAATGATGGTGGTGTAATTACTTTTGGTGATGGTCAAGACTTAAGAATATGGCACGATCCTAGTAATTCTTCTGCCTATATGAGAAATTATACTAATGATTTATATATAGAAAGTACTGCAGATGATAAAGATATTATATTTAAGTGTGATGATGGTTCAGGCGGAACAGCTACATATTTCTTTTTAGATGGTTCAGAAGTTAGAACTACTTTTAATAAAGAAGCAAGATTTATTGATGACGCAAAGCTTAAATTGGGAGATTCAGGAGATTTAGAAATATATCATAGCGGTAGTCATAGTTTTATATCAGATCAAGGAACTGGAGATTTAGTAATTTTAAGTAATCAAGTAAGTATTAATAATGCAGCTAATAGTGAAAACATAGCTAAATTTATTGAAAACGGCGCTGTTGAATTATATTATGACGATTCAAAGAAATTTGAGACGACTACAAATGGAGTTACAATAACTGGTGGGCTTACAACTACAGCATCTTCTACAATAGCAGGTGCTAATGCAACTGCAGACTTTTTGTTTCTTGATGATGTTAAAGCAAGTTTTGGTACTAGTGGAGATTTAGAAATATATCATGATGCAAGTAATAGTTACATTAAAGACACAGCAACTGGTTCATTAAGAATAGCAACAGATCACTTTAGATTATATAATGCCGCTGTAGATGAATTAATGATAACAGCAGTAGAAGATGGCGCTGTTGATTTATATTACAATTATTCTAAAAAATTTGAAACAACTAACGCTGGCGCTACAGTTACAGGAGATTTAACTGTTTCGGGCGCTATTATTCCAGGTTCACTTAGTGGATACCTACCACTTTCTGGTGGTACTATGACTGGTGATATTGTATTTAATGATAGTGTAAAAGCAAGATTTGGCACTGGATTAGATGCGTATATACAACATGACGGCACAAATACAGAAATTATAAATGCCACAGGTAATTTAAATATTAAAAGTACTGCAACCGATGGAGATATAAGTTTTTATGCTGATGATGGAAGTGGTGGTGTTGAAGAATATTTTAGACTTGATGGATCCGCAGGTAGTAGTGATCCTGTAACGGTATTTCCAGATAGTTCTTATTTAAAATTTGGTAGTTCACAAGATTTTTCATTTGTACACAATGGCTCACAATCATATATTCAAAACTTCACTGGAGATTTACAAATACAAAATAATGCAGATGATGCAGATATTTTATTTAGATGTGATGATGGATCTGGTGGATTAACAACATATTTCTATTTAGATGGAAGTATTGTTGAAAATAGATTTTCAAAAGCTACAAGACATAGTGACAATATAATAGCTAAGTTTGGCGACGGTAATGATTTAAACATATATTCTGATGGTACAAATGGAATTATAAGTAATGTTAACGGTAGCTTAAACATTATACAAAACACAGATGATGAAGATATAAATATTGAATGTGATAATGGATCTGGTGGTACAACTACATATATGTTATTTGATGGTAGTCAAACCAACATTCATACTCAAGTTGATTTCAGAATATACGATGATAAAAAATTACAACTTGGTAATGGTGCAGATTTTGAGGCTTTTCATGATGGCAGTCATATGTACATGGCAAATAATACTGGAGATTGGTATATTACCCAAGCTGCAGATAATGAAGATATAATATTTAGAGGAGATGATGGAAGTGGTGGCGCTGCTACATATTTCTATATGGATGGAAGTTTAGTAAATGGCACTAGCGTAAAAGGTGCAACTAGATTTCCAGATTCATCTAAAATATACATGGGTACTGGTGGAGATTTAGAAATCTTTCACGATGGAACGGATACTTATTTAGAAAATTATACAGGATCATTTAACTTTACACAGCATTTAAATGATGGTAATATGGTGTTTAAATGTGACGATGGAAGTGGTGGAACTGCAGTATATTTTACATTAGACGGTGGTAGTTCTGCTACAAATGAATTATACACTAAATGGCCAGATTATTCAAGAATAGCTTTAGGTACTGGAAAAGATTTACAACTATATCATGATGGGTCTAACTCATTTATTCAAGATATAGGTACAGGAAATCTGTATATAGATGCAACAAGTTCAATTATATTTAGGGATTATGGTTCTGCTGAAGAAATGGCTAAATTTATCAATGATGGTGCGGTAGAACTTTACTATGACAATTCAAAGAAATTCGAGACGACTACTACAGGTATAGAAGTAACCGGATTAACTGATACAGATAGTTTACTAATTGGAAGTGGTGCCACGGTAACTACTATATTAGATGAAGATAATATGGCTAGTGATAGTGCAACAGCGCTAGCTACACAACAAAGTATTAAAGCATATGTTGATAGTTCTACAACAGGAGTATTAACATATCAAGGAACATGGAACGCTGATACAAACTCACCAACATTAAGTAGTGGATCTGGAACCCCAGGTTATTACTATATTGTATCAACTGCAGGTTCTACAAATTTAGATGGTATTACAGATTGGGCTGTAGGTGACTGGGCAGTATTCTCAGATCAAGCTACAGATGCTTGGCAAAAAATAGATAATACAGCTGTGGGTAATGTAAGTGGTTCAGGTGCTAACAATAGATTAGTATTATGGAATGGTACAAGCACCGTAGATTCTGATTCTAATTTCTATATGTCTGGAACTACTTTGTATGCGCCTAATTTAACTATAGGTGGAAATCTTAACGCTACTAGTAATCTTACTGTTGATTGTGTTGGTGATATAACTTTAGATGCTGGTGGAAATGACATCAGATTTTCAGGCGATGGCACTCAATTTGGTAAGTTTACAAGAGATGGTGGTAATTTTAGAATATATGCTTCTGAGGATAACAAAGATTTAGAATTTTGGGGTGTAGATGATAGTTCTGATGTATTAGCTCTTACTTTAGACATGTCAGAAGCTGGATATGCAATATTTAATTCTGGAATACAAGCAACAAACACGTATTTTACTGGGACTATGAATGTAGCTTCCCCTATTTATCATGTAGGTGATACTGACACTTATTTTGGATTTAGCGCTAATGATACTTTTAGTGTTACCACAGGTGGTACTACTGCACTTACCATAGATTCTTCACAAGATGCAACTTTTGCAGGGGATATAGCTGTTGGACCAAAAAGCAATGCAACTGTACAGGTTTCAGAAAGTGGTAATTCAACAGTAAAAATGTTAGCAGGGAGTGTAGGTAGAGTTGGTACGTATAGTAGTCATAATTTAAATTTAATGGCTAATAGTAACACTGTATTAACATTAGATACATCACAAGATGCTTTATTTGCTAGCGATGTTGCAATTACAGCTAAATTAGCAGTAGGAGCAACTTCAGCTCATGCTAGCTATGATTTATATAATCAAGGAACATTTTACTCTAATGGTGCTGCTACAATAAATGCAAACTTAACTGTTGATGCAGGTTCTATATCTATAACAGCAGATGGTTCAAATGCTGTTACTCTTACTGAAAGTGGTAGTGGTGATTTTACAATAGATGCCCCAGATGATATTAGATTAGACGCAGGAGGTGGTGATATTGCGTTAAGAGATGATGGTATAGAATATGGTAGAATAACAAATAATAATCCAGGATTAAAAATTTCTTCCTCGGCTACAGATTCAAGTATAAATCTAATGCCAAACGGTTCAGGTAATGTATACGCATATACAGATAGCGTTATTATAGCTGGAGACGAGGCTGAGACAACACAGTTAATGTTTAGAACTGATCAGGGAGATGATAATGGAGATGATTGGATTATAAAGAACCCGCTTGATAATATATTAGAATTTACTAATAATATTTCAGGATCTCAAGTAGAACATTTCTCAATTACACCAGCTGCTACAGTTGCAGATTCTATTGCAACTTTTGCAGGTAAGGTGTTAATACCAAGTGGTTATGTTGGTAGAGATACTCATAATTATATAACGTTTGAAACTGACGACCAAATTGTAATTAGAGTAGCGGATTCACATAGACTTAAACTTACTTCAGCCGCAATGCTACCTTATACGGATAGTTCTTATGATTTAGGTAGTACCGCGTTAAGATATTCTAATATTTGGGTAGATAATATTAATGGTGGTACACCGACAACAGGTGGACCATATTTACCACTTTCTGGTGGTACAGTATCAGGGAATGTAGCTGTTACAGGAACAACAACAGTAGGAAGTAGCACAGGTAACGGCGCTGTATTACATGGATCTAAAGCAGTTACTTTAACAGAAAATACTTTTACAACAACCTTAACAGTAACTTTATCTGGTCATACAGCTTGTTATGTTAAAATATTTGTTACAGGAGATTGGAACAGTCATTCAGCTGTTCAATATTTAGGAGAATACTTCTTAGCAAATAGTGATGGATCATATAATGAACCAGGAATGATAATAAGGGAAGTAGATAATACTAAAACAGATAGCATTGTAGGAAAAATAGTAGATCCATCTGGTACTAGTGGAAATAGAGATTTTGTAATTCAACTTAAAGCAGATGATACAGTTGGTTCTAATAACGTTGCAGCAAAAGTAACTTACGAGGTTATGGGGCAATACGTAAGTGTAAGTTAAAAAAATAATAATATGGCAGATTTAACAATAGGAGGGGTTTATTTCAATGAAGACCTAGACGCAACTTTTGGAGGAAATATAACAGCGGCTACTGTTTTAAATATAAATAGAGCTGCAGGATCAACTAATGACAGACTTACCATAACATCAGCTGATATTGTTACAACTATAGAACGAGTTGAAAGTACAGTTGATGCAGCCGCGGGTTATGGTAGAATTGATTTTAAAACTAATGCAGCTACAGGTGGAACAGCGGGTAGAGGTGGTTTTAAATTTATAGACGGCGATGGTGATAATATATTATATTTAGAAAATAATGATTCATCTGCAACTTTTGCAGGGGCAGTAAGTGTTAATAGTAAATTTATTATAGCTAATAATGGTACTGCGACTTGGGGTGGTGCAGCTGACTATGGAAATTTAACTTGGGATACAGGTTATGCTTTAATTTATGGTCAATCTGGTAAAGGAATTAAACTTGGAACAAATGGTAGCACACTTGCTTTAACATTAGACACTTCACAAAACGCAACTTTTGCAGGTAATATAGTTTTAGATGATGCCTCTGGAGCTGCACCACAAGTGCAATGGATAAACGGTAGTGATGATACCGGTGCAATGTATTTAACTTCAGGTGGTAAACTTCAAATTGTAACAGGTGGATCTGTTAGGCAAGAAATAAGTAGTGGTAGTACAGAGTTTACTGGTGCTTGCATGCCCAGCGCTGATAGTACATATGATTTAGGTACGACTGGTAATAGGTGGTCTACTTTATTTGTTGATAATATAACTATAACAAATGATTTACCAGGTGGTCCTTATTTACCTTTAGCAGGTGGTACATTAACCAGTACATTAAATATTAACGGAAATGGTGCTGCTGCTTTAAAATGGGGTAATACAGGTAATCTAGCTACATTAACTTATAACGGTAGTTCAAATCCTATAATAAGAGCTGAAAGTGGTAAAAGTTTAATTTTTGATACCAATGGTGCAACTACTGCTTTAACTATAGATACTTCACAAAATGCAACTTTTGCAGGGGCACTAACGACTGCTGGTATTATAACAGTAAACGGAGGCACAGAGAATCTTTTAGGATCATTTGTTTCTACAGATAGTATTGCAGAAATAAGAATACAAGATGACACTGCTTATACTAGATTATTAAATGTAGGGTCTCAGTTTAAAATAATGCCAAATGATGGCTCTGAAACTTTAATATTAGATGGCAGTGATGATTCTGCAACTTTTGCAGGTGATGTTTTACTAAGTAGCAGTAAAGGAGTGTACACGAATGTTGTACAAGCAGTCTCTAGCGCGGGATTAAAATTAGGAAACGACAACAATAGTGGATATGTATTTGTAAAAGATTCCGGGGAAGTTTGTATCGGAACAGAATCGCCTTCATCTAACAGTAATTATGGAACAGGTGATTTAAATGTTGAAAACAATGTTTTTGCTGCTGCACAAATCATGTCTCATAATAGTACAGCAGGAAATTACTCATTTTTAGGAATAGGAAAATCAAGTGGTACAGGCGCAAGTCCAACAATAGTACAAGCAGAAGAAACTGTAGGTGCAATACGGTATTATGGTTATGATGGTAATGATTATAGAACATTAGCAGCTATTAGTGCTGATGTTGATGGAACACCTGGAGATGACGATATGCCAGGAAGATTAGAGTTTTTTACCACTGCTGATGGAGCTTATAATCCTACAAAAAGATTAACTATTTCAAGTACTGGTGGTGCAACTTTTACAGGTAGTATTACATCTGGCGCTATATATGCTCCTATATATTATGACTCAAGTAATTCTGGTTATTATTTAGATCCTGCAGGTCCATCAAATTTAAACTCTGCAACTTTTGCAGGACAGCTTACTACTGCCGCCTCTGCTGCATCAGCGCCAGGATATAGTTTTTCTAGTGATACAAATACCGGTATGTATAGTAATGCTACTGGTTATTTAATGTTCGCAGCGGATGGTACTCAAGGAATGCAAATGACAGATACTGTTCTTGAAATGAAAGTACCAATACAACTTGATACTTCAGTTAGTGCTGGAGCAAGTTCAGGTACTATAATTAAAGCTGGAACACATATGTCTGCTTTAGTTGCAGGAAATCTTTATTATGCGGCTAATTCAATGGGTAGTTTACAATGGGCAGGAACTGATGCTGATAGTGGAACTAAAAACATGATAGCATTATCATTAGGAACTGATGCGGATGTTGATGGGATGTTATTAAATGGAATTTATCATAAAGCTAGTCATAGTTTCACTGTAGGTTTACCTATTTATATATCAACAGATCCTATGTCAATGACAAATACAGCGCCAAGTGGATCTGGGGATTATGTAAGGGTAGTTGGATATGCTATAGATTCTAATCATATATATTTCTGTCCAGATAATACATGGGTTGAAATTTCTTAAAATATAAGTTATGCCAAAAATAGATGC
>Ga0208158_1000735_pt1 | contig 11111 bp, 21 predicted proteins | sample 8_EtaG_FD_184081 | JGI IMG/M metagenome (GOLD analysis project Ga0208158, IMG submission 184081) | Marine viral communities from the Subarctic Pacific Ocean - 8_ETSP_OMZ_AT15162 metaG (SPAdes) (version 2) | ecosystem: Environmental > Aquatic > Marine > Oceanic | place: Pacific Ocean | collected...
ATTGTACTGCATAATAAGGTGAGGATACAGACTGTTAAGGTCAAAACTAACAACCCAATCATACTTTCCTGGTTTCGGTTCCTTGACATAAGCACCTGCATACTTTTCATTCTTTTGGTTTCTATTCTTAGGGGGAATAACAATATTCCTCTTCTTCAAATAGTTGTAGATGATGGTGTCCCACATCCGCACCTGATAGAACACGTCACTATAATTGACTTTAGCTTCATATGCCATAGTCAATGCAAGTTCAATCAGTTTCATCTTGCTTTCCAGTCGGTCAACAAGTTCCACGTCAATTATATTATATTCAATAAACTTTTGCCACCCTTGTGTGTAGAAATCCTTAAACGTTTCAAACTCACTATGGTCTAACTTCTGCTGACCAAGTTCTACCTTTGCAATATAATCCAACCTATAAGACTCTTGTGCCTTATAAGTAAACTTCTTATACAAATCTAGATAATCTAATTGAGTTACGCCACCCACATCATATACAATCTGAGTGCGTCCCATTACATGGACTTCTCCTTCACTCACAAGACCCCAAGGTGACATTCTCTTCATCAACTTCTCACCAAGAACCCTATCCAATCTTCTGCAGATATAAGGTATGTCAAACATCTGTATGTTCCATCCTGTGATCACATCAGGAACATCTTGCATCCAATAGTTTATGAATGAGGTAAGGAGTTCATACTCATTAGGGCAATAATTATAAGTTACATTCTTCTGTTTATTATTAAAAGGTTTACTTCCCCAAGTAATGATCTGCTTAGTTGTATAGTCTTGGATTGTGATTGCCAGAATCTCTTCGACGCACGATTGCACATCAGGGAAACCTTGCTCAGACGTAGTTTCAATATCCAGAGTGACAAGCTTAATCTGAGATATATCAAACTTGACTTCATCTTCTGGGTATTTCTCTGAAATATATTGATAGATATACCTGTCATTCCCATAGATTTCAAACCCTTCAACCTCATCATATCTCTTATAGAACTCACGGCAGTCTCTTACTGAACCTGGATTAATTGCCTCAACTGATTCTCCGTTTAATGTTTTATATTTAGTCTTCTTTTTGGATTTGACAAATAATGTAGGGAAGAACTCATCACGATGTTCATACCTTCTACCATTCTCAACTCCACGAACCAGAAACTGGTTTCCGATCAATTGAACATTAGTATAGAAACGCATTATCTAATTATATGCCTCTTCACACTCTTTTTCATTAAGAATCCAATCATGTGGGAATCTAACATTAGATCCCTCAAATGCATCATCATCAAAAAGGTTTTCTTCAATACTCATCATCATTTTATCATAAGCTTCTTTATACTGTGATACTTTCTCATCATTCCCGTCAAAATCAAATGGCGACTTAATACCAGATAAATCTACAGTATCCATAAAAATAGACAAGAATTCATCATTAATTTCTGGAGAAAAATCCTTATCAGTTTTTACTCCTTTGTCTGCAAGATTCCAAACAAAATTACAACACTCATGAATAATTTTTAGTTGTGTTTTTGAAAAGTTAGGTGAAGTCATTTAATAAGGGTTTCGTATTTCTCAAGTAAAGTTGGTGTTGGTTCTACCAATGTAAGGATCTTATCAGAACTCATCATAAAATACTCATCTTTTGTAACACCATTTAAAAATGGTTCTAAGATGGTTTGACCAGTTTCTGTATTAATAACAAAGGGAGATGTTAATTTACAATCAGGTTCGCCAGGAACTGCTGCTGGCACTTCTTCAATCTGTGCTATCAGTAGGTGATTGTTTGTTAGTGCTACTACTTTTGTTTCCATAATTTACGATGTCCTCGTTATACATTTGTGTTAGACTTTCAACAGGGTCAACCATAGTTACAACCCAATCAGCAATAATTGGTATTCGCTGATCTTTTGCTAAAGGCATCCAAGGATATATAGAAACTTGCATTCCTTTTTCCTTGTCTTCTTGAGCATCCTTAAATAATTTTACCACACAAGGTCGATTAAGGTAATACCCAATCACTCTTCTAGGATTCTCTTTAGAATTTTCTTCCCCTACTACCATCTCTTCGACATTAGATACAATGTCTTCACCAGATTTCAGGAGCAATAATTTAATAGTCATAATTTAATTCCAACGTGTCACTACTAGTTCGATAGAGTTGTCATCCATTTCCCATTCTTCCTCAACTTGGAATCCCATATCCTTTACAGTATTATGAATTGTCATTCTAGCATACTGTTGATTTACTTTATCCATAAACCTCTCTACAGGAATAGGTTGGTTCCATGTTTCAAGATCTGCTACTAATTCATATTCACCTGTCATAGAATTCATACGAAAACCAATATCACTGGCAATAGCAAGTTCTGCTTCAACAGTTTCATGGCCAATACCATGATTACCAGTTACTTTAAGTTCTTGATCTTCTTTTACATCATACTGAAGTATCTCCAGTGCCTCCTGTAGTTGTGGTTTGTTCCTGAGTTTTGTTCTGATTGCGGAGAAGTGAGACATTGTTTGAATAAAATTCTGGTTTGAACTGACGAGTATCTAAATCGCCAAGTTTATTATCTATTTGTTCCGTAAGTTTTACACATTCGTTTGATGTTGCTCCGATAACTTCTTCAGTTACGTAACCATCTTGTCGAATAGTAAACTTAAGAGTTTGCTTTTCAGGCATTTGTTTTCTAATTTGATTTTATTATAGCAAGAAAAAAGCACCCTGTCAAAGGGTGCTGATCCATCTCGAACTCAATTTTATTTATAACTTCACCTTTTTCTTTTTATCTTTAGGAACTCGTTTGAGATCACTAATAGCATTCTTAATAATGCTGAAGGGACTAGTTAGTTTCATGATTTTCCTCCTAAGTAATCTTTACGGGAATGATGTTCTGGAACTATCTTGTTTAATTCCACTGTGAGGAGTCCATCGACAAACTTGACTGATCCAACCTTCGTATCATCGGAGACCGTCCAGACCCGTTCAAAGGAGCGTTGGGCCAATCCTTTGTGGATAAATTCTCCAACATTTTCTGATTCTTCTTTCTTGCCTTCCACATATAGTTTTCCAAACTCCGTGAAGACTTTGAGCTCATCTTTCTTGAACCCCGCCAAGGCGATTTCGAGTTTCGACTCATGATTATTCAACTGTATTAAATTGTATGGTGGATAATTTGATTGCGGAAAATCTGAATTAAAAAACCGATCAAAGTAATCATCCAATCCTATGCTGTTCTTATTAATCTTCTCCATAAGTTCGGGAAGATTTGCAGCGTGATAGCGTTGTAGTGCGTTCATAGTTCTCCTTTAAAAGCGAGTGTAAATTGTGTCCCTTACGGCGACAATACTATTTATAGCACAGACCATTAAAAAAGGGGATAGTGTATCCCCTACTTTATGATTCGGTTTCCTGCGTTTTATTCTTCTTTCCTATATTATACTTCTGCTCTAGTATCCAATCTCCCTTATCTTTGTAAGAAAGAACTTTAATTTGATTGAGTGGTGCAATATCAGTTACAGATTCTGATTTTACAACCGAGATGAGACCCCAATCAGCAAGAAGACGAGCAATGCGATTTCTACGTTGAACGTCATTAGCAGTAAGATTAGCATGTTTCCCATCAAGGGCAAATAGTTCCTTAAAATGAACTATAAAATATCTTCCTTGCTTATGTAAGATATGGCAACTTTGATATAACTTCTTTTCTTTCCTTGATGCTACACCAATTCTTGTGAGAGTTTCTCTTACTTTTAAGAAATCATCAGGTTCATTGAGAAGCACTTCTACCATTTGGTCTTGCGACCACTTTACTTCAGGTTCAGTGGTAGTAGTCATTTAGATCCTCCAGTTTCAAGTCGTTGTTTAATGTAATTAATTTGTTCAGGGGTTAATATCTTGAGGGCATTAGATGCCTTTTCATTACTATAACCATAGTATTGTTTAATGATTTCAAGGTCTGTGACTTTATCCTTTCGGAGCCAGGGACTAAATCTCTTCTTTTTCCTAAGTGTATTTAGATAAAAAGAATATTGCATATCCTTATCTAAAAAAGAATACTTATTCATTTCATTACAAAAGAGTATACAATCCAAGTGTCCTGACAAACAACGATTAATAATATATGGAGGATAATCCTTAATCGCTACAGGATCTTCTTCAATAAGATTTTCCTTATTGAAGTTAATTGAATTAAGCCAGTCTTTTAGTTCCAATGCCTTATGACCCCTGCAGTAATAAAACAATTAGTAATGAGATAAGAAAAGAAAATAGTAGAACGTACCAAAACAATGTAATTGTCGTATCGTTTAGTCTTTTCGTCAGAGAAACTACCCAGTGCATACTTCCAAATTCGCCACAGTTTTTTCATAATTAAAAAGTAATAGTTCCTTTCTTGTTTGTTGGTCTTTCATATATTCACCAACTGAACGCATAGTATAAGTTAAATTAAACTCTCCTGCATTCCAACCTTTAAATCTATCTTTAACAAGTTGGTCTGAATTATAACTAACTAACTGATGTACTGAACTTTTACTACAATCTTCTGCAAATTGATCGTGATTGAATCCTTTATGCATTGCACCCTTCTTACCATAAAGATTATCCTTAATATCGTAAGGAGGATCTAAGTACATAAACAACCCATCATGAATATTGTTTTGGAAGCAGTATTCATAAGAATATGAATTAATATGCCAGTGTGAGATAATCTCAGAATACTCTGGCAACTTTTCAATACCTCTCATAGAGAAGTTAGAATCGCTTGCTTGTGCTGAGAAAGAAGATGATTCAGTAAGACCTGAGAAACTACACTTGTTTACAACATAAAAAGCAACTGCTCTTTCAAGATCAGTTTTTGTATTATCATTGATGATATCCTTCATCTCTACAAATAAACATCTTGCAGAGTCTTGATTACAATTAGTAATCTTAAGGTTCTTTAATTCCTTAGTTAATTCATCCCCAAAAGTTTGAAGATTAACCCAGAAATTTATTAATGGTTCATACAAATCATTAACAGTAATCTTTAAATGTGGATACATCTTAGTCATATGTATCGCAACACTTCCACCACCTAAGAATGGTTCCCTAAATTCAGTATAATCTCTAAGGTTAGGAAAGTACTGTGCCATTTTAGTTACGGCACGAGACTTACCACCTGGATATCTGAGACATGTTTTAAGTCCTTTTTTGCTCATAATTTAGATGTAATTGTATAGCAGGTGCAGGTGGTTGATAATCTGCATCGTGTAAAGCACAGTACTCACTAAAGGTAATCTTCATTTCCTTATGAGTTAGATTACAATGTTTTGCTGCTTTCGGCAAGTTCCATTTTGCTGAAAACAACATCTCCATTGCTTCTCTAGTTTCAATTCTCATGACTTGTTATAACCTGCTGATCTCCCTAATGAATTAGTTCCTCCTTTCCACTCTTGTTTCTCATAATCAAAATCAGGATGTGGTGGAGTAGGCACAACAGGACTTTTAGATTTATTCTTAATAACTATGAACTTGTCAGCAGCAAATGTGCCAGCAAGTTGAACCTCAATCTCATCAGTGTCTTTCCAATTAACAGTACCATCCTTCTTAGTGTGTTGCATTGCAACTTGAAGGTCATCAATAATCTTTTGTGTTAGTTTCATTAATAAAACCTCTCGTAGTCATCACTAACTTGTACTTCAACAGTATCAAATATTCTATTTAATGATCTGGCAAAACCTCTATATCCAGAACCAACATATATTTGGCCTGCTACTACAGAAAATGTTGCTATCCCCCAGAACAGATAATAAAATCTACTCTTAACTTGATTTCTTACTTTTTCTTTGGTAATCATAGTATACATTATATGTGCATACATTCTATCCTATATTATCAAATAAAGCAACTAATATTAACTTTTTCTTTTACTTTCTTGCACTTCTAATTGACGTTCAATTTCTACTTTAATTGAAGATAAATGAGATGCTAAGTATGGTTCTGCTTCATTATCTTCAATCAAATCTTGCAGATGAAGAATATGCTCTACAGCAAAAACTAATTTAGTATGATCATTCATCCGAGGCATTGGCTATATCCTGCAACTTATATAAACTTATAAGTTCTAAATCAACTGATTCCATAAAATCATTTGCTTCATTATTTACCTGACGGTCTACTATAGTAACAATTCGATTAACCTCATATCCAGCGTCACGAAGTCTTGTTGCTGCTTTAATAGATGAACCACCTGTGGTGATAACATCCTCTAAAACAACTATCTTAGACCCTTCTGGAAGGACTGGACCTTCAATCCATGCACCTGTACCATGACCTTTAGGTTCCTTACGAACTATTAAAGCAGATAAATCCCGATCCAAGAAATGTGCTCTCATAGCAACACCTGATACTAATGGGTCAGCACCTAACGTAAGACCTCCTACTGCCACTGTATCGGATGGTAAATGGTCTAATATCATATCGGATACCATTGCAAGACCTTTACCACTTAAAATGACAGGTTTACAATTTATATAATGTTCACTAGTGCGTCCAGAAGAAAGTTTATATTGACCTACCTTATGTGCATCATTACGCAATAATTCCAAAAATTTATTTTGCATTATCTTCCTCATGACTATGCTTAAGTTTACCAGACATCTCATATGCCTCCTTGTTTCCACCGTGACCGTGAGCTATCCCTAGTTCGTGCATCTTTGCGTGTTCATCTATCTGATCTCTTAGGGTCTTTTTACCTGGTCCAAATGTAAGATAGATTCCATACGCAACCAGACCACCTAATACTAAACCAAAGAATAAAATTAATCCTTGGTCAGGTGTAAGATTTAAGTGTTGAATAAGAACATCATCTTGTTTCTCCCATGTGCCAGGCAAATTATATACAGATGGTTTTGAAAGAAAAATCATTGTTTTTGTTTCCAGTGTTTAATTAAAAGTTGAAGTTCTTTGATGCGGTCTTCCGCAGCTTTAATTTTTTCTTGTAGTTGTGTCATTTGAATTTACATTCTACCATGATTTCTGTAAGACATGCAAGCATATTTATTTCTTGGTCGGCAACAAAAGCGATTTGGTACTGGTACTTAGCAAGGATGAGAACAGCAGCAGGGATGGTAGCAGGAACCAAGGAAGTGTAAAGATTATCGTAAATACGACGCAATAAAACAGAAGGATCGTTGTCCAAGTTATTGACACACCATTTACGTACTTCCGCAAAGTTCTTCGTCTTAAGATTTTTAATGAGATCATTTACTTTTACGTCACTAAAGTGAGCAAGTATACCACTATCTATCTTACCTGCAACAGAGTATCTCTGGCACTCATTAAGAACTCTTCTCCAATCAGGAAAGTGCTTATTAATTAATTCTGCTAGAACTTTCTTATCTGCTTCTATTCTTTCTTGCTCTAAAATATTTACTAATCTTCCGAAGAATGCTGCTGCAATTTCTTGTTTAAGTTTACCCTGAATACCAAACTCCACCACAGCACATCTCGAATGGAGGGGTTCAATGATTTTATTTTTGTAGTTACAAGTGAAAATGAATCTACAGTTTTTGGAGAACTCCTCAATACTCGCTCTAAGAAGGAGTTGTACGTCGGGAGTGGTATTGTCTGCCTCGTCGATGATGATGACTTTATGCTTTGCCTCAGACGATAAAGAGACCGTAGACGCAAAGTTCTTCGCATTGTTCCTAACAGTGTCAAGAAACCTGCCTTCATCCGACCCATTAATGACATAGACATCAACCCCCAATTGCTTGCAAAGTGCTTTAGCAACTGTGGTCTTACCACATCCAGCAGGACCAGAAAGTAATAAGTTAGGCACTTCACCCCTATTTAGAAATTCTAAGAAGGTTTTCTTAGTCTGTTCGGGTAAAATACAATCTTCAATTTTTTGGGGTCGATACTTCTCAACCCATAGAAATTCATCACTCATTAGATCTCCAATCCTTTCTCATTATAACATAGATGTCGCTTTTTGCGACAATATCTCTGACCTTTTTAAAAATGCCAGCAGATTGTGCATACTTGCTAGTAGCATGATCCTCTTCTTGAGGTATAACTTCCTTTGTTCCTTTCTTATACTTTCTACCAGAATTGTGGTTAGCATATCTTCTGGCACGAGTAAATCCCATCTCAAGAAACTTACGACACATATCCATACCTATAAAATCTTTTTTAATCTCATAGTCAAGATACATGTTGTGTATCTTATTAGCAGATACTATTGCCTCGTTAGGAGTCTTGAATCTCCAATGAGAACAAATAAGGTTAGTATAAGGGCGTACCAATAACACTCCTTGTTCTCCCCTTCCAATGCGATAAAGTTTGCGATTCTTCTCAACTGTAAAGTCAAGGGTCTTGTAATCGAGGTCATAATCAAATTCTTTCATAATGATCTGTCACATGTCCACTTATTAAGGTGGATAGTTTGGAAACGTATCTTTAAATATTCTATCGCTGCCAATGGGTCATTATTACTGTTACAAGTAAAAATGTCACACTTTGCAATACCTTTCTCTGGCCAAGTATGAATACTAATATGACTCTCTGCTAGTAAAGCATATCCAGTCACACCTTGTGGTTCAAACTTGTGAGTGTCTACTTTAAGAAGTTTACACCCTGCTACTTCTGCTGCACCTTGCAAACTGAACTTAATATAAAGTTCATTATCCAAAATATCAGAGGGGCATTTTTTCAGATCAAATAGAATGTGTTTCATTTAACCAATCTGGTTTTCTGGATGGGTCACGTAGATAATTAGATGCAACCCAAGGTTTGCTGCTAATGTAATTTTTGTAAGCAGTAATAGTGTCAATGCTTGTGTTATGTTTAAACTCATCTGGCATTGCACGAGTAAAGGATTCGACCATACAATAGCATGTAATTACCTCACCTGCAAATTTGTGAAATGTTTTCTTTGCTTCAAACAAAGCATCAGCACAACCATGCACCTTACCATAACGATGATTATACTCATCAGATAAAGCACATCCGTGCTGAATTAACCATGCTGTATTGTATATATTTTCTGCTGCCCATTGGGTGCATGGATGATTTCTGAATGCACCCTTAGAGGTTTTGTATGCTGTCCCATCTTTTTTCTTAACTAAATCATCACCCCAGTTGTAATACCAGTGTGAGAAGACGATAGAGAGCATTTGACATGTCTCTAATGGCATCTTGACTACGTGCTTATCAGGCAGTGCTTTTGCCGATACAACTGGGTCGGGATTAGTTACAAAAATATTCATCCAATTGTAGAGTCAGGTTCTAGAGCAATATAATACACCAAATCATGGTTCTTACTACTAAATCGTGACAAAAGTTTAGATGACACGACTACATTATAAGTACCAGGTAAGATTTTAATATTCTCTACCTTAAAATTGAATGAAAACTCTTTATCAGTTTCTCCAACTATAATAGAAAAACTATTGGATGTATCATTCTTCTTATCACGCACAACAACTTTGACCACACCCTCTCCACCTACAACTGCCAAGTCAGGAAGTTGATAGATTGCTGCTGCTTTGAGTAACTTATCAAGTTGTTCTGTACTCAATTCAAATGCTACATCCTCACTAGGAAGAGTGATTGGTTTTTCAGGTGGGGTAATAATTACATTAGGATCAGCAAAGTAATACTTAGACCTCATCCTACCTTCTTTAATTACTACATGACCATCATTAGCAAAATCCAACTCAGGATCATTATGTAATGATAATCCATTAAGGAATTGACTTAAATCATAGATACCAAAATCTTTTGGTGCTTCTTCATCAATAGTAACTTCTGCAAGAATATTCTTCATCACACTAATAGTGCGAAGTTTACTACCTTGCTTGAAAAGAATTGACTGATTAATAGTCGAAAAGTTTTTTAGAAAAGAAAGAGTTTTTTCAGAAAGTTTCATAACCACGGGTCGGAGTTTCATTGAGTTGCCCACTGAAGTGATAAAGTAGGAGTGAATAGTGTAGTGCTTTTAGTATATCACGTTTTGCTTGTCCCTTCTTATCATAACGACTTAGATACTTGATTGCATTAGAACGGCAGAATGATTCAGCATCACCAACAGATTCTATAAGGTCAAGTGTCTGGACATTATTATTGTCAGAAGTATAGTGTCCACCATAAGTGGTAGAAATATAATCTTGAAGAGCTTTGATCGACTCATCTTCTTTATATTTTCTAGGATTGTCTGTTTCTATACCAGGTGTTACAGTATCTGATTGATATGCACTAACCACATCAGGTACAGGTAATGTAAAATCAACAATATCAAAATTTGATGTATCTATTGTCACAGAATCCCAAAGAGAGTTATCAACATTAATGTTGAGTTCATCACCATCAGAAGCAGTGTTACCTGCTCCTACATTAAAAATTTCTTCACTCATTTCATCATCCTCATAAAGTTCGTCATAAAGTAAGCTCCATGCATTAATCATACATCAATTCTCCTCTTTTGGCAACTCAACATCAGCATCAACTTTATCATATAGTTCAAGGAATGCTTGCTTAGTGTCATCATCAAATCTGTTTACACATACTTGAATAGACTTCATCTTATCATTGAAGATGCTGTAAGCACGAACAATGTGAACTAATCTACGAGTACTGATAATCTCATCGATACCACCATCATAGAATGTTTTGCGGATGATGTCACCCCAATCAACAAGTCTTGCAATGAAATCTGTATCTGTGATACCAAGATTAGCAGCAATACCACCAAGTATTCTCTTCTCTACAGAAGGTGCTGGATAGTCTTGCTCAAAGGTTACAGGGAATCTCTCAAGGAATGCTTCATTAAGAACATTAGTACCAATGAACCTACCATCGTCAGAACCTTTACCCTTTGTGTTTGCAGTTGCAACTACATTGAATCCTACCGCAGGTTCGACAAACCTACCGATTTTTTTGAGGAACAACCCTTTACCTTCAAGTATGGGTTGGAGGCATAAGATTTTGTTACTAGCCAAGTCAACCTCATCGAGTAACAAGACTGCTCCTCGTTCAAGTGCTTCAATGACAGGTCCGTTATGCCAAACTGTTGCCCCATCAACAAGGCGAAACCCACCAATAAGATCGTCTTCATCTGTTTCAATAG
>Ga0208158_1000738_pt1 | contig 11088 bp, 10 predicted proteins | sample 8_EtaG_FD_184081 | JGI IMG/M metagenome (GOLD analysis project Ga0208158, IMG submission 184081) | Marine viral communities from the Subarctic Pacific Ocean - 8_ETSP_OMZ_AT15162 metaG (SPAdes) (version 2) | ecosystem: Environmental > Aquatic > Marine > Oceanic | place: Pacific Ocean | collected...
ATATAGCAAAAATATATGCTCATAAAGGTGGAAACTATTATACGACTACAGCTATTGCTAATGCAATTAGATCTGACGCATTGGCTTCTGATGCAGTATTACAATGGTGGTGGTACCAACCATTCCTAGCCGCGAAGACTGCTTCTCAATTAAGTAAAACCGTTTTATCTTTAATGACTCAATCTAGAAACTTTGAAACAGCCATGTTCTTTTCAATTATGCAAGGGCATATTGGCCCACAAGCTAGTGTAATGGAAGCAATGAAATTTGTATTTGGGGACGTAATAGGATCAGGAAAAATTAATCCTTTGGCTATGAGAAAAAAATTAACCGAATGGACTGAGGTTGGAATTTTAGATAGTTCCATTGTGGCAGGAGAAATGGAAGCAGTTATAGGTGATATTATTAAAGGGCGGTTTGCTAACACGGGTCAGTTGTTTAAATATTTATTAAAAAATCCTATCTTTAGAAAAGCTACAGAATTTTATCAAGGTTCAGACAGTGTATGGAAAGCTTACGGGTATGAGTTTACAAAATCTCAATTGCTAGCAGCTATTCCCATTAGAGGATTAAGTGTAGAAAGCGCTAAACGTCTAGGTTATGTGGTAGAAAAGGGTAGAACCATCCCTTACAACTGGAAAGACCTAGTTTCTAATCAAATGAGAGAAGTTTTTGGTATGAAATGGAACCCTTTGAGAATCGATGGAACAGAAAAAACATATGGGGATGCTTTAAAAGAGATTGCAGGAAAATATATTAAAGATGTCTATCCCAACTATAATATTGTACCAACGCTAGTTAAGAACTGGAGACGTTTTCCATTTGGAAATTTCATAGCGTTTAGATCAGAAAACATTAGAAATACTTTTAATACTCTGACTTATGCTATGAGAGAAATGAGTTCCAGTAATCCATTCCTTAGACAAATGGGAGCTAAAAGAATGATGGGATTGTCCGCTACTTTTTACGGTCTAGAAAAAGGATTAAGTTTATTTACCAGTGCTCTTACGAATCTAGATGAAGAGTGGATGGGAAAATATAAAAGATGGTTTGTTCCTTACTATGATAAGACATCAACTTTATTTGCAGTCAGTAAACCAGATAAAGACTTTAAATTTTGGACCTTAAACTGGACTAGAGAAAACCCTTATGAAGGAATGCAAGACGCCTTTGAAGTAATGACTAAAGAATTATTTAACCCAGTCAATGATGACTGGAGTATGGGAAAAAGATTTTACAATGCATTCTTCTACAACATAGAGGAAGATACTCCAGGGTCTATCTACTTACTGTTTGAACCTTTTATAACTCCAGGTTTATTTTTCAAAGCAGTTGTGGACATCGCTCCAGCGGCATGGACAGGAGGAATAGGAAAAAATGGAATCACAGAAACAGGATCAGTAGTATATGATATAAGAAATGATTCTCCAGGAGAAATCTTGGCTAAGATTTATGCACATGTATGGGCAGATCTTGAGCCAACTACAATTAAGAACGTTGGTGAAGTAATAGCAGCCGGTGAAGGAGAGCTGACTAAAAGCGGCAGAGAAATTAACACTATCAACAAACTTTTTAAAACAATTCTTGGAATTGGTCTCGAGAAACAAGATCCTAAAGGAAGTATTACATATGTCATCAGTGGGTTTACTAAAAGAATTACGGCAACACACACAGATTTTATTAGAGAATCAACAGATGTTAATAAACTTCTTCTTGATCCATATTTATTTACTAAAAAATTTGAAGAGCTACAACAAAATAGATACCGAGAGTACAGCAGACTGTATGATTTTGTAAAATTTTTAAGAGATGATTTAAAAATGACTAACGCGGAGATTTGGGCAAACGTTAAGAACAGAAAAGGATTTTCAAAACGGACTCTTAATATGATGTATCAAGGAGTATTTGATCCAGCTAACCTACCACCTTTTGACTATACATCTATCTTCCCAAGTATATTAAAAAGAATAAACAATACAGATCTTTATAAAAATAATCCATTAGAGTTAAGAGATATTTATGACGTTGAAAAAGCAAATGATATTAAAAGAAAATGGATGAGAGTTCCCCTTCAATTAAGTGAATCTGAATTACAAGAATATTTTATCACAGGTAAAGATCCTAGAGAAAAAGAAGAAGACAAAGAAGTAGAGGAAAAAGAATTAACACTTACTCCTAAGGATGATAAAAAGTTCCCACCAAGCGGTGATGAAAAAGAACCTATATGGAAAAGAGCTATAAAAATATTTCCGGGTAAACAATCTAATCTACCTGTTAAAACAACAGATGTATCAGACCAGGTATTACAGGCTTCTACTCAACCAGTTAATGTTGATCAAAAAACGGGCTTGACAAGAGTAGAGGATGCATTACTATCCAACGAGGAAAAAGCTATTAAGCTTAGAAACAAAGGAGTGACGGTATAATGGCTAAGGATGACGCATTGCAAAGAATAGATTCACATGAGAAGTTATGCCGGATTATGCAGAAACAAACCCATGATAAGATTCATTCTATTGAGAAACAAATACATAGAATAGAGAGTATTCTATTAGTATCAGTTGGAGCCTTAATAACTGGTATGGGTTACGTTATATTCACCTTAATTACACACTAAAACTATGAAACTTTCCAAAAATTTTAGCTTGGCAGAGCTAACTAAATCACAAACAGCCGAACGTATGGGGTTAAATAATAATCCTAATGAAGATGAGACAGAAAACCTCAGATTGCTCTGTGAGAGGGTCCTACAGCCCGTTAGAGACCATTTTGACGATGTAGTTACCATCAGCTCGGGCTATCGGAACGAAATTTTAAGCCAAAAAATAGGCAGCTCAAGCAAATCGCAGCACTGCCGAGGCCAGGCGGCGGACTTCGAAATATTTGGCGTGGATAATAATAAGGTCAGCGACTGGATCAAAGAGAATCTTATGTTTGATCAATTAATACTCGAGTACTATACACCAGGCGAACCAAACTCGGGATGGATCCACTGCAGTTATACGAAAGATATTAATATGAATAGAAAAGAATACTTAATGGCCATCAAAAATAGTGCTGGCAAAACTCAATATAAACCTATACTAGGTCTGTCTACGGACAGATATGCAAAATAGGTTATTAGTACACAAACATTTAATTATAAGAGCAGAAGCAATAAAGCCCCCTGTGGATGAGAAGCTATTAAAAGAATGGTTTCTGGATTTTGTTAAAGCTATCAACATGAAAATTTTTATGGGACCTTATGTAAAGTACTGTGAAATGAAAGGTAACAGAGGTATCACAGCTGTTGCCATTATAGAAACTTCCCACATAGCAATGCATATATGGGATGAAGTAAGCCCAGCCTTAATGCAGTTTGATGTCTATTCTTGTGGTGATTTAAATGTTGAGACTATCTGTAGGAAAATTAAAGACGATTTTGAAATCCGCAAAATGGAGTTTAAATTTTTGAATCGCGAGGCAGGCCTTCAAGAAATTTCTAAAAAATAAAATTCCACCGCGCCCACACGTATATCCTACATTTTCTTATATCCATTCTTTTAATTGTTCCCCTAATATCTCTGATGCTATATTTATTTTTTTACGTAAAGCTTTAACTATTCTTTCATCAACTGTGTCTTCACATATTATATCTATATACGTCATTGGTTTTTCTTGTCCAATTCGGTCAATTCTTGCTTCTGACTGTTGACGCTTCTCTAGATCATATCCGTTAGAATAGTAAATCATGGTGCTAGCAGCCGTCAAAGTTATCCCGTAGCCGCCCGTAGAAGGGGTTCCAACAAGAAACCGGCACTTAGGGTCGGACTGAAATTTCTTGATATTATCTTGTCTTTCTTCATTAGGGGTTTTACCATAATAATCCACAACCGAGTCATCACCGTATTCTTTCTTAACTGCGTCTATAATTGTTTGAACATCATATTGGTAATGGGCCCATATAACAGCCTTACCTTCTACTTCCTCTAATAATTCTAGTAATTCCGTTAACCTATTATTTTTAACAACCTGGGTAGAGCCATCATCGGCTTTAAAATGCCCACAAGTAATCTGATGTAATCTCATTAATTGAGTTAAAGCACTGGCAGTAGTAATAACTTTACCATTCAATTGAGCCAAGGCCATTTGCTTCATTTGTTTATAGACTTTATCTTGTTCTGCGCTTAAACTAATGACCCTTTTCATAAATGTTTTGGGAGGTAGATCTAAACAGTCATCTTTTAATACTCTGTAAGAAAAAGGTTTTAATTTATCAGAAAGCTCTCCTAGATTTTTATAGCCCACTACAATCTCTACGGATCTTCCATTAAAATGAGCCTTACGCATAATGGCGTAACGAGTTCTAAAAGTATAATAAGAAGAATGATCTAATAAAAATTCATCTAAAAATTCACATTGTTTATATAAATCTAAAGGGGACTTAGTAACAGGAGACCCTGTCATTATCCTACGAAACTTTGCGTACTTACCTAACCCTACAATATTTTTTGTACGTTTAGCTCCTGGATTTTTAATGGTTGTAGATTCATCTATTGCCATAAAAGTATTATGGCAATTTAAAAATTTTCCTGCAAATTCTACACCTTTTTGAGTACTAAAAGCTTCCACATTCATAATAAGAATATGAAGATCTTCACCCGGTTCAAACAAAGTATCCAATAACTTTTGTTGTTTTTTATTAATAGTCGCTTGCCATAAAACTGTTCTATGTTCTACATGTTTTGCTAAGTGAGTGGGAAGCTCTTCGGAATACCAGTTTTTATAAACACCTTTAGGTGCTATAATTAAAGCACCGTTAATTTTACCCTTATCATAAAGCATAGAGATATTGTCAATGGCTACTTTAGTTTTACCCGTTCCCATTTCCATAAAATAGGCAAATACTTTTTTATCCCATGAAAGCTCTAACGCTTTTAGTTGATGGGCATAGGGTTTTGTTTTAAATTTATATTTCATAATTTATTCTTCTTTCTATTGACAAGCTCTATATTATAAAGTAGACAATGTCAATGAAAGAAAATATTGAGGATAAAGAACCTATAGTATATGTGTTACAAGAAGTACCAGGAACCCGAGCAGGGCGACCTAAATTTAATATTATAGGGGCTCAAAAATACGGTAAACTTAAAGTCCTTTTAAGAGAAGATAGTCAAGTTGTAATGAGTCCTGGACCCATTAAACATAAACTGGAGAGACTTTTAAAAAATTTTTCTGATAAAGATTATTTATTATTATCAGGAGACCCACAGATAATTTTTATGGTTGGAGCTGTTATTGCAAAAGTAAATAATGGTAGAGCCAAAAGTTTAAAATGGGATAGACAAGAGCAAACCTATTATCCTCTTGAGTTTGATTTATACGAGAAAGGAGAAATAGATGTCGATTAAACAAACAATAAAGTTCAAAGAAGAGAACTTAGAAAAAATGTTCGTGGAGGATGCTCCACAACAAGTTGATGAACTGGAAAATGTTAGAAGTCTTTCTAACTATGTAATAGATCTTCAACGTTTAGAAAACGAAATTGAGGCTGCAGAGGCAACTTTAAAAATGAAAAAAGAAAGAGCTGATAAAATTTCTGCAGAAGTGATTCCTGAAATAATGGAACAAATGAAACTAAAAACTCTTAAACTTCAAGATGGTTCTGCCATAGAAGTTAAAGAAGTTTATAGCGCAACTATCCCTGTTGCAAATAGGGAGGGCGCTTTTAAATGGCTTCGAGATAATGACCTGGGTGATCTTATTAAAAATGAGATTACTGTTTCCTTTGGTCGTGGCGAAGATAACAAGGCGAACGATTACGCTAGCCTTGCTGAGAATAATGGGTATCAACCTACACAAAAGTTGAAGGTAGAACCAATGACTCTCAAAGCACTGTACAGGGAGCGAGTTGAAGCAAAGCAAGACTTGCCTTCTGAACATTTTAATCTGTTTAAGGGAAACAAAACAAAAATAACAAGGAGCAAATAACATGTCACAAGAGACAAGCGACCTAACGGTCAAAAAAGAAGGTAACTTACCAGCGGAAATGAATTTCGTTCAAGACGCTGGAGCTGGACTTGAGAATATAGATAAAGACGATATGGCTTTACCATTTCTTAAGTTATTACAAACAAGTTCGGATGAAACTAAAAAGAAACATGCGAACTATGTTGAAGGAGCAGAAGCTGGAATGTTTTATAATACGGTTACAAAAAAACTGTATAATGGTGAGAAAGGTATTGAAGTAATACCTGTTTTCTACAAGTTAACATTTCCAGAGTGGGCACCTTTCGAACGTAAGGAAGGTAGACCAATTAGCCCTGATAGAGGTCCAGAAATTTTAGCTAAAACTAAAAAGAACTCTTCAGGAAAAGATTGTTTAGATAATGGTAATGAAATTATCAAAACAGCTAATCATTTTGTTATCATCAATGGAGAAAAACCAGAAAAAGCTTTAATGGCTATGAAATCTACTCAGTTAAAAGTGAGTAGAGGCTGGAACTCATTGATGCAAGATCAATTTGAAACTGATCCTAAAACAAATAAAAATGTACCAGCACCGATGTTTTCTAGAATTTATAATTTAAAGTCTGTTGAAAACACAGGTAGTTTTACTTGGCACGGATACAGAGTATCTTTGGCAAGGAAAGTGGATAATGCATCGCTATATCAAATGGCGAAAGAATTCCATAATTCTTTAAAGAAAAGTAACGCTGCAGCTGACGCACAAGAAGAATCTAATTATTAGATTCCTCTAACGAGGATAGGGGCAGCGAAGCGAGAGTGGAACTGCCCCGACCCGGGATCATTATGGAAAATGAATTTATAGAACTATTTACTGGTTATCAGGGAGATTTTGGCATAGCGGATATGTCACGAACTTCAATTGACTCAGATAAAAATAAAATTAAACCTAATTATGAATGGGCTGGTCGTCCCCTTACAATAGCCGACTACAAAGATCATTTACTTGGTAAAATTTCAATTGGTATTCAACCATGCAGACTAAATAAAACCGCACAGTTCGGATGTATTGATATTGATCCACCTAATTACGGGGAATTTAAAATAGAAAAATATCTAGGACTATTTCAACAATTTAAATTACCCTTAGTACCTATATTATCTAAAAGCGGAGGACTACATTGTTATTTGTTTTTAAAAGAACCGATACCCGCTATCGATTTAATCGATGGTTTAAAAGCTTTTCTGCTCCCATTAGGATTAAAACCTACCACAGAAATTTTTCCTAAGCAGAAAGAACTAAAAGAAGATGAAAAAGGAGACATTAAACCAGGAAACTTTATTAACCTACCCTACTATAATAATGGGGACACTAATCGTTACGCATTAGATAAGAATAATTCTAAACTAGATATTCAACAATTTCTTAAAGTTGCACAAGGATCTAAAATTAGTAAAGAAGAATTAGATACACTTGTTGAACAAACACATCATAATATTTTACTGGGCACCGATCCCGAATTTTCAGATGGACCTCCTTGTCTAGCTCTATGTTCTAAACATAAATTAGACGATGGAAGGGATAGATTTATGTATAATTATATGGTTTTTGCTAAAAAGAAATATAAAGAACAATGGCCTGATCAGGTATCCAAAGCAAACTATAATTATTTAGAAACCCCATGGGACAAAGCTAAATTAGATACTAAAATAAAAGCCTGGAAAGGAGAGACAGCAGGACACACATGCTATGAAGAACCTATTAAAGATAAATGTATGCGTAGCCTTTGCTACAAAAAACCTTTTGGGATAGCCTCTGATACTATCTCCGTCTTTCCTAGTATAACTAATTTTCAAATTATTAAGTACATCGAACCTGAATACAGGTTTAATGTTGTTATGCCTAACGACGATAAAATAGAAGTAATCGTCGCAAACACCAAATTAATGACTACCCAAAAAGAAGTTTTAAATTTAATTTGGGAACAAACAGGTGTTTACTTTGAACCCTTAAAACCAAAAGATTATAGGGCAAAATTAAATGAGTGGAGAGGACCTGGATGTACGGTTATTAAACCACCTGCGGGAACTCAAATTGGAGATAGATTAAAAGATGAACTCTATCAATACTGTGTGAATGGTCCCCAAGCTAAACAACGAACACAAATTAAAAACGGTGCATGTTGGACCGAAGAAGGGTTTCATTTCTTTAAGTTTAGATCTTTTATTGAACACTTAGGAAATAGTTGGAAGATATCCGAAGAAAGAATTGCACGACAATTAGAAAAAGATTGTAAAGTTGAATTTAATCATTCTTTAAATGTTGATGGCAAAACATTAAAGGTTTGCCGTGTTCCACAGCTCCACGTGGATCAAATAGCTTATAAACCTGTGGAGAGAAAAGAGAATAACTACTAATGAAAAAATATAGAGTAATAGGTCCACCAGGTACAGGTAAAACCAGAAGTCTACTCGAAACAGTACAACAATATAGAGATAAAGGAATTGCTTTAGATGATATTGGATACTTTGCTTTTACAAGAAAAGCTGCCGGAGAAGCTAGAGATAGATTCTTAAAAGCAAATACAGAACTGACAAAAAAAGATATTAAATATTTTCAAACTCTTCACTCGTTTGCATTTAATCAACTAGGGTTAAAAGAAGAAAACGTAATGCAAGAGGCCCACTATCAAAAGATTGGGGAGACATGTGGAATTCAAATCAAGTATGCTTCTCATGAAAAGAATCAATGGAATGGAATTTTTACATCTGATAGTGAATACTTGAGTCTTATTAATTTAGCTCGACTACAACAAATAACTCCTCTCGAACAATTTGATAAGAACGAACATTTGACATGGATTGAAAGATTTAAATTAGACGCAATCGCTGCAGAAATAGATAACTATAAACAAACATACGGTCTTATTGACTATAATGATATGATTGAAAAATTTTTAAAGGCAGAAAATACTAAAGCTTTTAAAGTTATTATAGTGGATGAAGCGCAGGATCTTTCTAAATTACAATGGAAAATGCTTGATGTTATTATAAAGAACAGCGAAGAAAAATTTAAACCCCATGTATGGGTAGCCGGAGATGATGATCAAGCTATTTTTGGATGGGCTGGTGCAGATGTTAAGTCTTTTATTAATTTTAAAGGTAATGATATTAGATTAACTAAATCTCGAAGAGTTCCTATTAATGTACAGATAAAAGCTTTAGATATAATAACTCGGGTGGGAGTCCATAGACTTCAAAAAGATTATCTGCCAAGAGATGAAAAAGGTGAAATCATAGAACGTTTTAAATTAAGTGATATAGATCTTACGCAAGGAGACTGGCTAATCTTAGCTAGAACTAATTCTTTATTACAACCCATACTGCCTTTTTTAAAAAGACAAGGTTTATTTTTTAATACTCACCAAGGAAACAGTATAGGAAAAACTTTAGCTGAGGATATTAAAACGTGGAATGAATTTGTTCAAGGATTAAACCCTCCTGATATAAAAAGACAAAGACTTGAAGAATTGACAGGAGAAACTAATCTCAATGCTAATCTTACATGGTACGAAGCTTTTAAAAATGTACCTCTTACAAAAAAAGAATATATGCAAGCTATGTTAGTTAATGGGGAAGACTTAAGTAAAGATCCAAGAATAAAAGTTTCAACAATTCATGGAGCAAAAGGTGGTGAAGCTACTAATGTAGTTTTATTTTTAAATCAAACGGCAAATACTATCAAAGGGGCTAAAAAATCTCAAGATAAACAAGATGAGGAATATCGTGTATGGTATGTAGGAGTTACTCGAACTAAGCAAAATTTATATTTAATAAAATCAAACAATAAAGGAAAAGAATTTAAAATATGAAAAATCCATATGATAAACAAATCGGCGGATCACATTATCAAAATTTTAAAATTCAGCCAAGTAAATTTGTAATTGAAAATGAGTTGCTCTACCCAGAAGGGTGTGCTATAAAATATATCTTGAGACACAGATTGAAAGGAAAAAAACAAGATTTAGAAAAAGCAATTCACTTTATAGAAATGATTATTGAAAGAGATTACCCTACTAAAGAAATTAAAAAAGAAACTAAACCAACAACTAACTCCTGGGGGATAAATAAATGATGTTTGAAGCACAAACCGAATGGGTTAAGCCTGATGAATTTCCAGACTTAAGACAAGCAGATACAATTGCAATAGATTTAGAAACATATGATCCAGATTTAAAATCAATGGGATCAGGTTCTGTCGTTGGGAAAGGTAAAGTTGTAGGTATCGCTGTAGCTGTTGATGGCTACTCAGGATACTTTCCGTTCGATCACGAGGGTGGTGGTAACCTCGAAAAAAGTAAGGTAATTCAATGGTTTACAGACATTTGTGAATCTACTTCAGACAAAGTTTTTCATAACGCAATGTACGATGTGTGTTGGATTAGAAAAATGGGAATAAAAATAAATGGAAACATTTATGACACCATGATTGCAGCATCACTTGTAAATGAAAATAGATTTAGATATGATCTTAACAGTTTAGGTTGGGATTATGTTGGTAAAGGTAAAAACGAAACAGAATTAAGAACTGCTGCTAATGAATGGGGTGTTGATCCTAAAGCGGATATGTGGAAGTTACCATCAATGTATGTTGGAAGCTATGCTGAACGTGATGCAGAATTAACTTTAGCTTTATGGAAAGTCTTGCAGAAAGAATTAAGCGACCAGGATCTAGGAGCTATTTTTGAATTAGAGACTGATCTTTTTCCTTGTCTGGTTGACATGAGATTTCTTGGCGTGAAAGTGGACGTGAGCAAAGCTCATGAAGTGAAGCGACAGTTAACACTACAAGAAGAAATGTTACTCCACAAAATAAAAAAAGACACAGGAATAGAACCTCAAATATGGGCAGCAAGATCCATTGCCAAAGTTTTTGAAAAATTAAATTTACCTTTCGAACGAACTGCAAAAACACAAGCCCCATCATTTACAAAAAATTTCCTTTCGTCTCATGAACATCCTTTAGTTAAGATGATAGCAGAAGCAAGAGAAATTAACAAGGCCCACACTACATTTATTGATACAATTATTAGATATGAACACTGTGGAAGAATCCATGCAGATATAAATCAAATTAGATCT
>Ga0208158_1000740_pt1 | contig 11080 bp, 19 predicted proteins | sample 8_EtaG_FD_184081 | JGI IMG/M metagenome (GOLD analysis project Ga0208158, IMG submission 184081) | Marine viral communities from the Subarctic Pacific Ocean - 8_ETSP_OMZ_AT15162 metaG (SPAdes) (version 2) | ecosystem: Environmental > Aquatic > Marine > Oceanic | place: Pacific Ocean | collected...
GACCATAGGTTTTTTCTCTTTCTTCACCTCTGCTATCTTTTAAAGTTTTACTTATACCCAAATCTTTTATGTCTTTACCTAAACCTTCTTGGGTATTGTTTATTTCATTTCTTAAATCTTCTGCTGTTTTACCCTTCAAAGATTTTTGTAATTCCTCTCTATTAGTTTTTAACGCATCGACAAGAGAACGTTTAACTTCAGGTGAAAGTTCGTGTAGTCTTTGTCCTGCAGGTGTAGATTTATTTCCATCTTCAAATGCTGAACGAGAGCCGCCATAAATATTATTAATACCTGACAGCGTTGCATCCATAGCAACTTTTTGAGATGTTAAAAATTCTCTATTAGAATTAACACCTTTTGTTTCTTTAAATTTACCTAAACCTAATTCTTCTGCTCCACGTTTACCCGCTTGTTTAAGAACAGCAGTAGGGCTAAGGCCAAATAAACCAGCAGCAACTGGCCCTACATCGCTAAGTTGTCCTTTTGAAATAACATCTAATTCATTAAGTAACTCTTCGTCAATTTTACTTCCTGCTTTAGCTGCATCGCTAATAACACCTCGGTCATAACCTATGCCTCGCATATCTGTTGTACTAAATTGACCCTTCTTTCCGCTTATTATAGGGTCAGATGATGGTGTGCTATCATCACTACCTTCATAAACCGTTCCAACAGGCTCGCTAACTCCTGTGCTAATAACAGGCTCTTCCTTCTTTTGTTCGGATGCTAAAGTATATCCTTCAGGAATTTTAAATGTAGAAAGAACAACGCCATTTTTAAATGGAACTTGTATCTCTAAACCTGCTTCATTTCTATAAGTTTTAAATTCATCAGGAGGTCCTAATTCAGATAATCCTCCTATTCCTGCATTTGTTCCCGTAGATATAGGCGTAGTAGATACAGGAGTATATTGTGAACTTGTTAAAACATTACCTGTTCTTTGCAGGGGTGGTTGCGTAGGCATTGTTGGTTGCATTACAGGTTGATTACCTGTAGGTGGCATAGGCATTGTTGAAAAAGTTTGAAATTGAGAAGGTTGATATCCTGAAATGCCAAATTGAGGTTGTGGATTATATAAACCCGGCGGTACATAAGTACCCATTTGTGCATTTACTACACCACCCTGTGCGTATTCTAACATGCCATCGTCTTCCATGTCAAGGTCTGACATGTCAAAAGGTATATCATCAGGAATAACTGCTTCATCAGAATTACCCATCTGACCCATTTTGTCCATCATTTCCAAACCACGTTTTGCTTCTTGCCGCATTTGCATTAGTTTTTCAAGGCCAATATATCTTACAACATCTGCTGGAAATACAAACTCACCCTCACTTAGCTGGGCAGGAATATCGTCACGAACCTCTTCTTGAGTAGAGCCAACAGGAACATCATTACCAGACATTGGGTCAACTGTGCCTCCCTCTTGCATCAGTCCACCATCCTCAAACATTTCCATTTGTTCTTTAAGAGCCATTTACTTCATCCCGCAAATATTTAAGTTTACGCAAAGCTGTGATAGCACCTTGTTGACGGTGCATCATAACTGTATCATCTGATTGTTCCAACACCTTTTGATGCTGTTCAATAGCTAAATTAATGTAACTATTGAATGCTTCCCACTGGCGGTTGTTCCCCACCAGCGGCTTGAGGCGGCTGAGTACCTGCTGCTTGTCCATTTGCACTAAATCCTTGTTCACCCGGAACTGGCACTTGACCAGTACCTATATTTCCACCACCAGCACCTGTTGGGTCCATTGCATCAGCACCCGGTGGGGGTGTCATACCACCTTGTTCCTGTGGCAATGGTGCTTGAAACTGTTTCATCAGTTCAGCTTGCAGTGCTGCTTCACTCATATTGTTGGTTACTTTGTCGGGGTCAAGGTCCATTGACTTTGCAATTTCACTAATTACATATTGAAACTTAGCAAATGGTGCAAGGGCTGGGTTACTTGCGATTTGTAAGAACTGCATAAGTCTTTGACTACGAACCTCATTAGCCATCAGACTTTCTGTGCCACGTGCTTTTACTTCTAAATCACCTTTTATTTCAGGGTCAAAGTCAAACTGCATATTAAATCTAAAGAATCCTTCTCCTAAAGGACGCAGTAGATAATCATCTACATTTTTAATAACAGTTTTAATACTACCACTAGCAGCGTTCATTAACATTGATATACCAGAAGCGGTTCTACCTACACCTGTTATACCTGTTTGACCATGTGCAAATGATGGCAGTCCTGTTGATTCATCTGCAAGTTGTCGTGCTTTATCAAACAACATCATATTTTCTGATGATACGTTAGGAAACTTAGTTCCAAATATTGCTTGACCCGGTGCGCCGCCCTGTCTACGAAAAACCTTGCCCGGATATAATGTTAAGTCTTGACCCGGAACTAGATTTGTTTCGTCAACTTCAATAAGCATATTTCCTGATAGAACAGCATTGTCTACAGCCATACGCATAAAACCATTCATTAGTGTTTGTGTGTCGTCCATATTTTCCGCTATACCAACACCAAAAAATGAGTATGGATTTAATTCAAACGGTGAAGCAGCATATGGTATTTTAGCTGGTTTAAACGGATTAAGCACCATGCGGATAAGTTTATTATTGCACACCCAAACATTTGCTTGCAATTCATCAAAGTCTTTTAACTCTTCTGGTATTTCTACATTCTGTTCTTCCAATATTTCAGTATCAACCATACCCCAATATTCAAGAACTTCAAAACGGTCTACGCCATGTTCTGGTGCATAATCAGATAGGTCATCTTCCCAATATTTTTTAGTGTAGTTTTCACCAAAGGATATTACTTCATCTATTACTTGACTTCTAAAGTATGGACGCTTTTTAAGCTGACGCAATTGTGAACGAGACATCTTATGTCGTTCAATAACAAACTGTGCCTCATCCATATTATTTGCATCTGGGTCGGGATAAAAGTTCCAAACAGAAACATGGTCTACTTGAGGAACAGTTTTAAATAGAGGGTCATACTCACCATCTTTACCCCAATTTGGATACTCTTTATCTTTAGCGAATGGACCCTTCATAATGCCTGTGCCAAACAAAGCCATTTCAAAAGAACTACTTCGTAAGTTTTTATTTGCTCCAGACTCTTCTAACTGGTCATGTATTTTTTTCTGCATCTTTTTAGCTGCAATCATTGCTGGGCTAAATTCAATTGCAGTTGGTGTCTTACCCGGTCCTTCTTTTAATTTATCTTGTACCGGTTCTAGTTTTTCTTCTAATGCCCCAAGTTTTTCTGCTAGTGTTTTTTCTGTTGCACCTTTAGGAAAATCCATTCCATCGCCAGAAAAACCATAAGGGCTAGATAAATTAGTTGTAGATTGAAGTTGTTCAGGTTCTTTAGGGTCAAAGTGTACATCAGCTACAACCCCTTCAGGTAGTGTTGTAGGCTCAATAGAAAGAGGAAACTTATTATTAGCAAATAGAACATCAACGATTTGACCATAAGCAGCAAGCGTTTTAGTTTTAGTAACCTTAATAAATATGCGAGATTTTTCTGCTTCAGTAAACTGAACATCTGGACCATACAATCCTCTATAGTTTCTATATGCTCGTAACCAACGCTCTTCATCCTGATAACGATAGTCTTCGGCACGGCTATAGCGTTCCATTATAAAAGGAATTATATTTGATACATCAGCATCAAATTCTACAGAATCATCCGTATCTTCTAATGCGATAGCATCATCTTCAATCATAATTTCATCTTCAGCCATATTTTATTCCTTAGTATCCAAAGGTAGCATCTGCAACTTGCATACCGCCACCGGGCCTACCCATCGGGTCATAATCAAATATACTAAACCTTGGTCGTGACATTATACCATACCTTAACGCATCGTACAAGTGGTCTTCTGCTTTTGTGTCCACATCTTCTGGATTCTTTTTATCCAATGGGATGGACGGTAGTTGGGAGATAATGTTTGTGCAACTATCAAAGAAAACAAGCCTAGGCTCTTCCGTAAATTCATCTATCTGTAAACGTCTATGTATTTCATTCTTACCTGCTACACGACTACCACGACTTCTATCTGACGGTCTCCACCTACAACCTCTACTTATCATTTGCTCCGCAAGAGAAGGACCAGTGTCGCCACGCTTATGCCAAAGAGAACTGTCCAGAACACCGTACTTAATATTTCCATCTTCGGCTTCCAACTCTAGTATTATGTCAGCTAAGTCTGTAGCTAAGACTTTTGACACATACAATTCCCTGTACACAATGATTTGCTCAGACGGTGCGACAGCGCACCATATAACACCGCTGTAAGAACCATACCCGTAATCACATGCTCTAAACTTAACCCAATTGTTAGGAATATTAAAAGGTTCAATAACATGAATATTACGGTCAAACTCTGTGAACGCAGCACCTTCTTTAATATCCCAATCGCCATCCAAGAGTTGTCGTCTTTGCTGCTCTGGGAGCGACAAGAGCATAGCTTCGTAGTCACCTGTTTCAGAGAGATAAGGGTTGTCAGATAATCTAGCAGGAATGAACCTACGTTTAAATAATGGTTTCCCAGCTTTGCTATGCCCTGCTGGATACCTGAGAATTTCGTGTGTTTCAATATCTGTCGCATCAAATGCCTTATTATACGGTGCTGGGTCAATAAACATTTTCTTTACCCAGTGATGTCCTCTTCCACCGGGGTTTGTAGTTGCCCTCATAAAGATAGGCAAATCAGGGGCAGTGGACCGTAGACGACTTCGCATGTAATTCCATGCATATGGGTTTCCCCATTGTGTTAGTTCGTCAAAGCCTATCCAGCTAAAAGCTAGACCCTGATAACGCAGGACATCTTCATCTCTGTCAAGGTATGACATCCACAACCTCGCACCAGATGGCGCAGTCCACTGCATCTTTCTTTCTGACCATTTTATTCCGGGCCAGATTTTTGGATAGAGTTCTTGTGATTTAAATATTAGTTCACGTAACTCTTCCGTGGTATGTCGGAGCAGCAGACCACTAAACTGTGGATGCCCCATGTAGCGAAGAGGGTCTGCAAGCATGGCATATGATTTACCACCACCTGCTGAACCACCGTAAAGAACTTCACGTTCACTTGCTGCAAGAAAGTCTGTCTGTGGGCCGGGGTTAGGTTTGAATAATACATTAGCGTGTTCTTCAACTGCTTCTGTTTCGTATTCAATATCCTGTATTTCAACCTGCGGCTTTTGCGCCTGTCCTTGCTTCTTCAATTTCTTGCGCTTTGGCAATTGCCTTTTCCGCATACTCTGCCCACTTGCGGAGGCTCTTAGCTTGGTTCTTACGCTGTCGCTCATGTTGTAACCGCTTTCTTAATCCTACATGCGATATGTATCTACCGCTATTTGTACTAAGCCAGTTAGCTACCTCACGATAGCTGTATTGATTTGTATACGCTCTGGCCTTTTCAAGCAAATCCAACTCAGTTGGAATGGGGTCAAGAATGTCGGGGTCTTCTTCATTTTGCTTGTAACCAAATGGTACAGTACGTGCAATACGTGGTATCTGTACCCATTCGTTTTCTTCTTTAATGTCTGTTGGCTGTGGAAGTTTCCACTGCCCTGCTGTACGTGTCATTTGTTTTTGCGATTATCTTTTACTGTAACTGGATTCACGTAGTTTTTTGTGGGCATACCACCATTACTAAGTTTATTCTTTTTTCCTTTAGATTTAGGAAGCAATTCAGGTGCTACAAGTTTAATAATTCTTAGAGTCTGCATATCCCCTGTTCTTACAGCATCCTTAACTATATCTTTCATTGCTTGAATTTCTTCTTTAGAATCTGCCATTATTCATCATCCTCTACTTTAGCTTTAGCTGGCATAAGCATCACACCACCTGCTGCTTCTACCTGCACCTTCTCTGTTTTAATTAAACCTGTACGGTCAAGCAACTCTTTAGCTGCTGACATCTTATCACGAATACCAAGTTCAGTTGGGTCATACAGAGCGTGTGTCATAGCCATTGCAGCTTTAGGTGCATTACGTGCCATGTACATCTGCGTTGCTTCTAGTATCTCTTCCTTGAGACCTTTTACAATTGCAGTTGTAGCAGTAGTTTCTGAATACCCTGCCAGTTTCTTAGCGGCAACTACGTCACCGCCAGCCTCTTCAAAGAGGACTTCCAGAAACTTCTGTTGTCTTTCGTTTAGTTCTCTAGCCATTAGTCTAACAACTTTTTAATTTTGTCAATTACCTTAAAACCTAAAAATGTATCTTTATTTGTATACTTTTTTACATAATTAGCTTTCATTCTTGCAGGTGCATTAGCTGGATAAGGTTTTGGTTTTGCACCTGATGGTTTTTTCTTTTTCTTTTTAGTAAAACCTATTTGTTCTGATATAGATGTCATTACTTTAACTCCCCGTGATGCATAGCATGTGCTAACTTATGGCTGCGTCCTTTTACCTGCACAGCCCAACGACTGTCTAACATCTCACGTGATGCAGTAGGAAAGTCTCCTTCATGCACAGCAGCCCACATTTTTTTAAACCCGTTTAGTCTTGGAACACCCATATTAAATGCCATGTCCACTAGTACAAGTTGACGTACAGCGTCCAACTCTGCCACGCAAGGGTGCGCTTTAAGCAGTTCATCCTCGACTATCTGCACGTCATTCTCTAATAGATACGCAGCATCAGCCTCAGTAATACCATGCTCGTACACTGCTTCTATGTTTGGAAAATCCATAGTATCAAGTTCTTCTTGAGTAATACCTCTATCTTCAAGGTTTCTACCTACACCAATTGTATCAATACCAAGTGTATCCTGATAGACTTCAAGACGCAAACCTTCACTTTGAACAAGCTGTTTAATTAAATGTGTGCGAATGTATTTCATTTACTACCCCTTGATTCTCTACCTAGATAGATACCATACACACCTGTCATAACACCCATAATAACAGATACAAATGCTGACTGTTGTGTTGTAGGGTCTTCTAAATTCATAAACCATTCTGCACAACGCCATGACATTGCAACCGAAGCAATCATAGTTAACTTGGCTGTAACATTAAATTGTAGCCATCGTTTCCACCAATCAACCATTATCTACGCCTTAGTGTTCTACGACCCATTCCACCGCCCATACGCCTACGTAGGCTTGTACCTCTGCTACCTCTACCCCGTGCTTGCGCTGCTCTTCTTTGCGCTGCTAACCTTGCACGTTGTTGTGCAGTCATTCTTCCAGTTGCTGGCCTTCTTTGTGCTGCTCTTCTTTGCGCTGCTAACCTTGCACGTTGTTGTGCAGTCATTCTTTGTGCTGGTCTACGACTTAATGGTCCACCTCGTCCACCGCGAGTTCCACTACCCATTCTACCAGAAAGTAAACCAAGTTTACCATCAGGGCTGCGGCGTGTACCACCTACACGTCTTAATCCAGTAGGTGAAGTTCTTGTACGACTTAATGGTCCACCTCGTCCACCGCGAGTTGGAACTCCTCTAGGGCCTTGACTTGACCCACGTGGTCTACTTCTTAGTGGTCCTCTACCTATTCTTCCTCTGCCACCTGTTGGTTGTCTAATGGCTCCTCTACTTGTAACACGTCTTCTCATAACTATTTTCCCTTCCCAAAAAATTTAGTTGCGCTTCTAACTCCAAATGAAGCAGCTACGATTACACCAAGACTATACTGATACCACTCCGGCATTTTATTAAGTTGTTCAAATCCATTTTGTACTACACCTTCCATGCCGGGTATAAAGGCTAATATTAATGGAATGCTAAATAAAATTACTAACCACTCGTCTTTCCAACTCGATGACGAAGCACGAGCCATTTCAATATCCCAATCAATTTCGCCAGTGGCTTTTTTCTCCATGATAGCCGCTTCAGCTTTAGCCTTTGCGACATTAGCATTTGCTTTTGCCTTTGTTTGCTCAACTTTGCCATCCATCCAACTCCCTGCTATATTAGCTATTGGACCTATTAGTGCCGTCCACATTATGAACCCCTTCTGAATTTAGCAGTTTTCTTTGATATCGCTTTAGGCTGTCGGACGAACTGCTTACCAGCACGAGTTCCTTTTCTTTTAGCAGCGGTTGTTGCTGCGTACTCTTGCGGCGTAAGCGACTTGATTGCCGCTGTCGGTAAATACCGTTCACCAGTTTTACTGGACGGTTTCCCACTTTTAGTTCTCCACTTCTGTTTGCCCCAATCCTTTAAACTTTTTTGTGGTCCTTTAAGTGTCATTACATGCCCTTCAAATAAAATGCCCAAGCAACTAATGCAGCTAAACCAAACAATCCTACTATACACAGTATAGCTACAGTACCTATTTCAATCCAGTTTTGTATCTTTCGTCTACGTGCCTCTGCTGCAGCTAATCTATCTTTACGTGCTTGCGCTTGAAACTTTATCCAATCGTGCCACAGTCCGGGTCTACCAGTGTATATCATAAGCTGCTTCAGTTCTTCTTCCTGCTGCTTTAGTTTTTCAAGATGCATAAACTCTTCTAAGTCTGCACCACCTACACCCCGTCTTTTCTTTTCACCTTTTCTGCGTAGGTCTTCTGTAGCATTTACATATTTACCTACTTGTGAAGCAACATCAGCAATCTCACGTCCATTTTTGATAGCCATCTTGATTGCTGCAAATGCTGCATTGGCTGCGGCTATCTCTGCTAACATTTGCTACTCCACAATCTTTACGATGTAATTTTTTCCATCTGGACCTTTACTAATTTCAACCACTCGTGACTCACATGCATATCGCACATTGCCTGTATCTTTGTACAAGTTTCTTTCTATCGTGCGCTTTGCCTTTAAACACTTTGACAGCTTTTGGTATGCTGTGTGTTCAGCTACATCTCCTGCAAGATAGAGTATTAGTGTGATAGCCTCGTTAATCATGTTTTCCGTTTCTCATCTTTTCAAGTCTGGCTTCTATAGCACTAATACGTTTCTCATAGAACTCCAATGTTAATTTCTGTTGCTGGTCATGTGGCGCACGACCTTCATCTATTTGTGTAGCTAGTTCATCTAACTGGTCAGAAAGATGCTCAATCAACATGAACTGTTCGCTGTCGGCAGGTAGACTGCCCATCTCACCACGAGGCCACTTAATGCGAAACTCAGTATTCTGTTCTAAGTCAGACTCCATCATTGTGATGTTAGTCTCTATTTGATTAAGACGCTCTATAATACCAAAGTATGCCCACGTTGCTAATGACGCTGCAGCAACCATGCTGATAATGTTGCGAAGCGGTAACGCAACCTCAGTGTTCTCACTTAGTTTTGCGGCCATCTATAGGTCAAGCCTTTCGAGTCTTGTACCCACCACCAGCTTTTTTATAAGCAAGGGCTAACATTTGGGCTTTTCTTGCTGACCATTGACCCGGCTTACCGCCTTTTGAACCTGCTTTAATTCTGTTAAATAAACGCTTACGTAACTCAGGTTTAGTATAATTACCTGATTGGTTTACTTTACTCTTAGGTTTCTTTGGTGCTTTACGAGCCATTGTTATTCCAATCTAGCACAGTTCTGTGTTTACGCCAAAACCAATTACCCACAGAAGTAAAGGGCTTGCCCACATAAAGCAATGCCCAGCCAAGGTATTTAACCAAAGTACGTTTTAGGTTTGTTACGTTTATTAACATTCTTTTTGTGTACACCCGGTCTGCGTTTAGGTCTAGTCTTTACTAGTTTTTCTGTGCTATAAAACTTAGCCATCTCTACTGTTCCAATATAGTGTTCCGTAGTCGTGGAGTATTTCTTCTCCAGCTTTTATATTTTTTGTAGCAAAGAACGTGATATAGTTTTCATTATCGTCATCTATAGTCCACTCTGCATTTGGAGCGTCACTATGATTATATATCATTCCTAAACCTAAAGGTATTAAAAAATCTTCATCATCTTCATACGGAGAATAAAACATATAATTATGTAATATACATGTATCTGAAAAGTCATCTTTGTCAGCGACCAGATAAGGACATAACTCAATTATATCATCTTGAGAAATATCCTCATCTGTAAACACGCCTTGTCCGTGTACGCTAGAATTAGCAACGTATATCATTACTTCTTCTTTTTAGCCATGCCGCCACGCATCATTTTTTTCTTTTTGGACATCTTAGCCATGCCACCGCCCATCATTTTTTTCTTAGCCATTTTAGCCATGCCGCCACCAGCCATACGCCTTTTAGCCATACCACCGCCACGCATTTTCTTTTTAGCCATTTTTGCTTTACCCGCCATCTCTTAGTCTCCTTCTATCAACTACCAGCGATTCATAAGTTTCTTTAGGAAAGTGCTGGTAGTATCCAGACTTTTCCAAGCTAAGTGAAGCATCATCAAGTAATGATAACTTCTGTACAAAGACCATGCAATAGACTAATTCATCATCTGTTACATCATCTTCAACTAAAAAATCCAAACCTGCTTCAGTAGCATCATAGTCTGGATGAAACACCATTAGGTGCATATCGTGACCAGCAATTGACATGGCTTCATTTACGCCATCACACCACCCATCAAGATATTCCATGTCGAGCAAATATTCAGATGCCCAAATAACTATATCATATTTATGATTATTAAAGTCAGCAACTTCTTTTGTAAGACCATCTAATCCAGTATTAATACTAAACTTAACTTGGTCTTGAAGCCATGCTTGTTTTGCATACGGACATGGTGGTAATCCGTTTAGCATTTTATTTGGAACTTCAAGAAAGTCGTGCGACCACTTACGAATGTCAGCTTCTACGGGATGCACGTGTCTTCTTCTTTTGTGATTCTATAAAACGTCTGTATACATTAGCTGCTGCTATTTTACCTGCAACTCTAGCACGTTGCTCCATGGCTATAGCAGCCTGTGTTTTGTGATTGTGACTTCTGTTAGATGCCTTTATCTTACGTACAGATGCTTCTGCATCTTTTACGGTAGCAAACTTCAGACCTTTGATTGTACCCTTTGGGTCTTCGTCTGTATACAGGTCACTATGTTTTTTACTTTTAGCTGGTTGCCCTTTTTTTCTTGGCACTCTTGAGTTTGCCATTAAGAACTCCTTGTAATGTTCTAGCTTGACCAGCATGTAATTTAGAGGCTTTTTTTAAA
>Ga0208158_1000743_pt1 | contig 11051 bp, 12 predicted proteins | sample 8_EtaG_FD_184081 | JGI IMG/M metagenome (GOLD analysis project Ga0208158, IMG submission 184081) | Marine viral communities from the Subarctic Pacific Ocean - 8_ETSP_OMZ_AT15162 metaG (SPAdes) (version 2) | ecosystem: Environmental > Aquatic > Marine > Oceanic | place: Pacific Ocean | collected...
GGCTCAAAAGTTTGTTGGTGGATATGTTGAAGGCATCTCATTCCCTAACGGTGATTATCTTATAGTAAATGAGGAAGGTAAGCTTATGGGTTTAGAACTTAACGAACCTGCAACTAAGTTATGGCGTGAGACATTTACAAAAGATAAGTATGCATTTGGTTATGATGACTGGGTCAGTGGTCCGGCTATCTTAATCAAGAAAAAAGCGCTCAAGCGTTGGGCGTAACCTTTCTTGCCCTGGCGCTAACGCGCCAGGGCGCACGGATCCCTATCCAATTCCAATATAGCTAATCACGTTGACCCCATGCACCCTTTACACAAAAAGGGGTCCCACTACTCTAGGTTGTATTGCTTGATTTAGACAGTTTTAGCTGGTAAAAACATTTTCAACACTTTAAGGTGCAAAAAATTTTAAAAAAATTTTTTAAAAAATTTTATGAATTTGAATAACGTAGACATTAGTAAGCTACCTGCAGACGTCAGAAAGACATTTAAAAAACTGCAAGTCATGCATGCAGAAAAACAAATACAAGGTAAAGCCAGAAATGACTTTATGTCCTTTGTCAAATGTGTGTGGCCCGATTTTGTTGAAGGCTCTCACCATAGACACATAGCAGATAAATTTAATAAACTTGCATCGGGTGAAATAAATCGATTGATAGTAAATATGCCTCCACGTCATACGAAATCAGAATTTGCAAGTTACTTGTTACCAGCGTGGATGGTGGGCCGTACCCCTAAGTTAAAAATAATCCAAGCAACTCACACAGGAGAATTAGCAATACGATTTGGTCGTAAGGCTAAGACTTTGATTGATAGTGACGAGTATGGAAAAATATTTGAAACAAGACTAAGAGAAGATTCACAAGCTGCCGGTAGGTGGGAAACAGCACAAGGTGGTGAGTATTTTGCAGCTGGTGTCGGCGGTGCAATAACCGGACGGGGTGCTGACTTATTAATCATTGACGACCCGCATTCTGAGCAAGATGCACTAAGTCCTACAGCCATGGAGTCTGCTTATGATTGGTATACTTCTGGTCCACGTCAACGTTTACAACCTGGTGGTAAGATTGTACTCGTTATGACAAGATGGAGTAACAAAGACCTGACAGGTAAATTACTTGCAAATCAAAGTGAAGCGAAAGCTGATCAGTGGCACGTGGTCGAGTTTCCGGCAATCATGGACCACGGAACAAAAAAAGCTAAACCTGTTTGGCCAGAGTATTGGAACTTAGAAGAGTTAGAAAAAGTACAAGCAACATTACCAGTTGGTAAATGGAACGCGCAGTGGATGCAAAACCCAACCGCTGAAGAAGGTGCAATACTTAAAAGAGAATGGTGGAGAACATATAAAAAAGATTACATTCCTGATTTAGCACATGTCATACAAAGTTATGATACTGCATTTTTAAAAAAAGAAACTGCAGATTATTCAGCTATTACTACTTGGGGTGTATTTTATCCTGATGAAGACAGTGGTCCTAATTTAATTTTACTTGACGCTATAAAAGAAAGATTTGAGTTTCCTGAACTAAGGCGTAAGGCTCTTGAACAATATGAGTATTGGCAACCAGAATCTGTCATAGTTGAAGCAAAAGCATCAGGTTTACCTTTGACTTATGAACTTAGAAAGATGAATATACCCGTAACTAATTTCACACCTAGCAAAGGAAATGATAAACATGCTAGGGTCAATTCTGTTGCACCTTTGTTTGAATCTGGTATGATATGGGCGCCTGAGCAAAAGTTTGCAGATGAGGTTATAGAGGAATGTGCAGCTTTTCCATATGGTGACCATGATGATTTAGTCGACTCTACGACACAAGCTCTCATGCGCTTTAGACAAGGTGGTTTTGTACAACACCCAGAAGATTATAGTGACGAACCCCTTAACCAACGTAAACGACAGTATTATGGATGATATAATAAAAATATTACAAGAATTGATGTCAAAGAAACCTGCTCCTAAAGGTGGGATTGCTGATACTGCGGCTGGTGTAGAATTTATTGGTAAAAGATTATCTAAAGAACAAGTAGGTGATTTTACTATTATTGGTTCTAGATTAACAGATGCTAGTTTATTTAGACCGTTTAGTATTAGAAATGTTGGTAGAGATAATAGATACATGTACATGAGAGATTATGCAGATGAACTGCAAAGTAATTTTGAAAAGACATTGAGATTTATACAAGACAATCCTGATATAAGATTAACACAAGCACAAAAAGATAATGTGTTCTACAACCTTGGAGTTTTTAGACGTGTTAATGCTGAAAAAAATAAATTAGAAAAAGGTTATATTGATGAGGGTAAAAACCCAGATGAGATTTATAAAAAAACAGATGATGAAAGACCAATAGAAGAATTACCATTTGTAAGAGTTTTAGAAAGAGCAAATAAAACAATCGAAGAGTTTCAAAAAAAGGTAAAAGAAACTGAAGATATATTCAAGTCACCTAGTGCAGATGAACTGTCTGCAGGTCAAATCAGATATAATAAATTGTACAATGGTCCAGGATACGAGAGTGGTAATTCAAGTTTATATAGAGGATATGGCTCTTATTTTTTACCAAGGTTGCATGAAGAAGGAATCATTAAACTAGATGACGAGATATATCAAAACCTAAAACAAGGTAAACATCATCATGGTGGAGCAGATTTTTTCGCACCTGATCCTATCAGGATATGGAGAAAACATTTTGGTGATGACGTTTTTAAAAAATTAGATAACTTTGATCCAGATAACGAAAACATTATTGAATGGGTAAATAGAAACAACATACAACCAACTAATAAAACTGGTCCTAAAAATGCCTTAGAATATATGAATACAACAGAAATTACACAGAGATTAACAGATGAAGTAGAACTACTTAATAAATACAAAAACCCTGCATCACAGGGTGATAATGCGAAATATTATTACGTAGATGACCCTAATCGAAGAATGGAACGAATCACGTACCACGGAGAAAACATAACGGGTTACGAGCAAGCATTACAAAAGATGGACCCTGAAGCATACAACACTTACGCTGCTGAGTTCCGTCAAGCGACTAACGATGCAAATGTAATACCGTTTAACAAAGACCAAACAGTTGTTTTATCCGGCAAAGATGCAGAAGGTATATTAAATAGTTTCTTACAAAAAGCTGATCAAATATCTGGTAAAAATGTTAAACCATTGGTAGAAGGTCAAACAACTGTAAAAAAAGATAGTTTACCAATAAGATTAATTAAAAATATTAATACTGAATTAAGACTTACAGATTTAACAAACGAAGGTTATTCAAAAGAACAAGCAGAAGTTTTAATTAAAGCAAGAAACAAAATGACATCTGGCGAAGAGATAAATCCTAACGAAGCATTACTAAGAGTCAAAGAAGAAATGGCTGATGATGCAGGTGTAGATGTAGATGAATTAGATTTTGATTTTGAAATAGAAGAACCAGAACCTATTGATGAGTTTGCAAAAGGAGGAATAGTTGGCTTACATATTTGATCCGATACGTAATACATTTGTAGATGATGAAGACTCAAGTCTTGGTAACAAACTTGCATTGAACGATACGTCAGAAGAAATCATTAGACAGATCGACGAGCAGTTTGGTCCAGGCACCGTGTTTCCTGCATCAGAGTTACCACCCAAAGAAAATCCATACAAAGACTTTGAAGACAGAAACCCTGCAGCAGATGGTGGGATGATGAGACAGAACTTTGCAGCAGCAGGTTTAGCTTTACCTGCTTTATCTTATCCAATTACATTAAGTCTAGCTAAAATTTTAGGGGTTAGCACAGCAGGTGCTGGAGCTGCAGAACTTGGTGATAGAGTTACAGACTACTTAAAAGAAAATCCACAAGTTTTTAATGATCCAAGATTTAAAGCTGCTGCTTTAACATTTGGTATAAACATACCAGGAGTCATTGCACCTGATGCAGATGAGATGGAAAGAGAAGCAGAGAAGATTAGAGAGTTAACTAAACCTGTAGGATCCCCTGCAGAGACAGAAAAGATGCCAATTAAAACTGGAGAAACTACACCACCTAAAATAGATACAAAAGAATCTTTCCCTGCAGAATTAGAAAAATTACCTTTTAGAGAAGAGTTTCCAATTGAAGACAAACAACTTCCAATTATTTTTGAAAATAGAAAAGTAGAAAGTGTTAAAAAGAAATTTGATAAAGTTATAGAGTTGTATGAAACAACTGGACCAGGAGGACCAAAAAGAGCAAAACAAATAGATAAAATTAGAAATAAAAAATTTGCAGATGATGTTAAAAATTTAATTGATAATCAATATGGAGGAAATGCACAAGCGCTAGCGAATGATTTAAATATAGAAAGAGTTAGAATTAATTCTCTTCTTAACAAACATGGAATAAAACAAGAAAGAGCTGGAAACAAAACTATTCAAAGTATCTTTTTAAAACAAGATAAAGATAAACTTTCTGTACCAGATTTAACAACTAATATAAAAGGAAATAATACTTATTTAATTAATAGAACAAAAGAAAGATTTGTTAATTATAATAAAAACAAAAATAAATTTCTTAATTACAGAGACATTGCAGAAATAGTGGGTGTTGATCTTCCAGATAAAACTGCACAAGATTTTTTTCAAACTAAATTAAGAAATGCTAATAAAAAAGTTGGCATAAAAACAAAAAAAGGTTCGGGTAAAGAAATTTTATACAACTTAGAAGACACACTCAATGCACTAACTAAAGCTAATTTAGCTAAACCAGTAGTAGGCACAGGTCGTGTTCATGACAAATTAAGAAGTAAATTTGAAACTGATAAAGATAGAGTTGGGTACAACACTAGAACTGAAGTTTTAAGAATAGTTAGAGATGCACAAAATAATGCCTTTAATGAAGGAGCAATTTTAAAAGCAGGCGAACAATATGGACATGCAGAGGCTATAGCTAATCAACAAAAATATCCTAGATTGTTTAAAAAATCAAATGCCTCAGATATTTCAACATTAGTTTTTCAAGACCCTATCTTAAATGTAGATGTTCTTCAAGCATATGGATCTGTTAAAACAGGTATAGAACAAAAACGACAACCTTTTTTAAAAAATTTAGAATCTCTAATAGGTAAAAAAGCTACCCCTGAAATTATTCAAACTATTATTGATAATAAAAATTCTTTAAATAATTTAAATGTTACTGCTAGAAAACAAATTAAAGAATTTCAAAAAACAAATAAATTTGTAAGAGATCAACAAAACAGAATACCTGATTATACAGTTACTTTACCCGAAGAAGGAGAAACAATTAAAAGTGGTTTTTTAAAAATTGACATGTCTAACATTGATCCATCAGTTAGCGTAGGCAGAATCTTAGAAATAAACCCTGAAGCTAAAACTTTTAATGATTTAACAAAAGAAGAAAAAGAAATTTACAAAGAAAATTTAAAAAATCAAATAGTAGATTATTTATCTTATTTTTACAAAGAATCAGGAGCTGATAAAGATGACATAGAAACTTTTTCAGATATTGTATTAGAGTCAAAAATTGGAACAAAAGTTAAAAAAGCAGATGGAGGACCTATTGAATTGTCTCCAATGCCAAGAGTAGATTTCAACGGTGGCGGTGCAGTTGGTGCTGATGATAATTTTGCAAAAGAATTAGAATATTTTTTATTAAACCCAGAGGCTGAATTACCAAAAGCAGATAGCTACAGAGAAACCATGAACCCTGTTTCGTTATTAAATGACATGATTGATCCAAGAAACTACGCATACTATGCAGATAGATTAGCAGAAACTGGTGTTAGAGTTGGTGAGTTTGGTGCAAGAGTATTACCTGCACTTGGTCAGTTGACCGCGGACCTTATACAAAGACCTGCGTTTAAAGTTACAGGCGGCACGGGTCAAGGTTATGTTCAAGACTATACAGATGTGATGCCATCAAATATTAAAGGCACAGGAATTTTTTCTGAGTTCTTAGATAATTTAGTTGGAACAGAAGGTACAAAAATTATTACAGAAAAAACAGGTTTAGCAGATTTAATTAAATCAGAAGAACAAAAACAAAAAGATAGAAGATCAACTATTGGTCCTAAAGTATTAGCAGACCAAGTAACGTTAGGTGCAGAACTTACAGCACCTATATTTCCTGGTTTAAAATTATTAAAAGCTTATGCTAAGAATAGAAAGCTACCTGTAAATGACACAACAAAAGAAATTTTAGAAAAAGAAATTGATGAAGTTCTATCAACACAAAATCTAACACGTAGAGACTTTTTAAAAGCAACAGGTGCTGGTGGTGCAGTTGTTCTTGCTAAGATGTTAGGTTTTGGAGATGAACTTGCAACAACAACTAAAGTTGCAGAAAAAGTAGCAAAAGATACAGCAGGTGGAACATATCCTCCTCCATACTTTTTTAAACTTGTAGAAAAAATTAGATTTATGGGAGATGACATAACCGAAAGAGCTGCAACACAAGACAGACAAGTTGTTAAAAAATATAAAGATTATGAAATGACTGAAGATGCTGCAACAGGAGAGATTGTAATTACAAAAAGAAACGAAGGTGTGTTCTATGATCAAGACGGTATACTATCTGAAGAATATATAGTTTATAAACCAGGTATAGCTGATGAAATAACAAAAAGCACTCCTTCTCCTGAATATGAAGAGTTTACTGTAAGACCAGATGGTGAAGGTAAATTAAAAGATACCGAAGGCGGCCTAGATAGTATAGAAGAAATTTTAGAAGAAGTGGGTGACCCTGATTCTTTAACGCTTAAAAAATGAAAAAATTAACTAAAACAATACCACCTAAAAGAGGACCTAATCCACAAGGGTTGAATATTCCTCTAAAACAAGTTAAAGTGTCAAATACACAGGAGAAAATAAATGGCAGACATAGACAAGTCTTTACCAAACGTAAAGACATCAATAACGGTTGATCCCGAAGAAGAAATAGAAATTGCAGAACAAAAAGAAATAGAAGCTTCGGAAGAACCTATTGAAATAAATCCTCAAGAAGATGGTAGTGTAGAAATTAATTTTGATCCAAGTAAAGTAAACATTGAAGGTCAACAAGGACATTTTGATAATTTAGCTGAATTATTACCTGAAGATATTTTAGATCCAATAGGAAGTGAGTTAGTTGAAAACTATATGGACTATAAAGCTTCAAGAAAAGATTGGGAACAATCTTACACAACTGGTTTAGAATTACTTGGTTTTAAATATGAAAACAGATCAGAACCTTTTCAAGGAGCTAGCGGTGCAACTCACCCTGTTCTTGCAGAAGCTGTTACACAATTTCAAGCTGGAGCATACAAAGAATTATTACCTGCAGAAGGACCTGTTAGAACTCAAATAGTCGGTAACTCAGATCAAAATAAAGAAGCTCAAGCACAACGTGTTAAAGATTACATGAATTATGAGTTAATGGAAAAAATGAGTGAGTATGAACCAGAGTTCGATCAAATGTTATTTCATTTACCTTTAGCTGGATCTACATTTAAAAAAGTTTATTATGACGATTTACTAGGACGAGCTGTTTCAAAGTTTGTCCCAGCAGATGATTTAGTCGTTCCGTATTCTGCTACCTCATTAGAGGATGCGGAAGCGATTATTCAAACAATTAAAATATCAGAAAATGATTTACGTAAACAACAAGTTGCAGGTTTTTATTCTGATGTAGAATTACAAAAACCACAAAATGTTTCAAAAGACGAAGTAGAAAATAAAGAAAGAGAATTAGAAGGAACTAAAAAAACTGGTAAACAAGAAACTCTTTATACTTTGTTAGAGTGTCATGTTAATTTAGATTTAGAAGGTTTCGAAGATAAGGATCAAGAATTAAATCCTACTGGAATTAAACTACCTTACATTGTAACCATTGATGAATCTTCTAGACAAGTTTTATCTATAAGAAGAAATTTTGAACCAACAGATGCTAAAAAAAATAAAATACAATATTTTGTACATTTTAAATTTTTACCAGGTTTAGGTTTTTATGGGTTCGGTCTAATCCACATGATTGGTGGACTGTCAAGAACAGCGACCGCAGCTTTAAGACAGTTATTAGATGCGGGGACATTATCTAATCTGCCAGCTGGATTTAAACAAAGAGGTATAAGAGTTAGAGATGAGGCAGCACCTTTACAACCAGGTGAGTTTAGAGATGTGGATGCACCAGGTGGTAATTTAAGAGATGCTTTTATGACTCTTCCTTATAAAGAACCTTCAGGTACATTATTACAATTAATGGGAATCGTAGTACAAGCAGGTCAAAGATTTGCGGCTATTGCTGATATGCAAGTAGGTGATGGAAACCAAGGAGCTGCAGTTGGAACTACAGTTGCTCTTCTTGAACGTGGTTCACGTGTTATGTCTGCAATACACAAAAGATTGTATTCAGGTATGAAACAAGAATTTAAATTATTATCAAAAGTATTTAAAACATACTTACCACCTGTTTATCCTTTTGATGTAGTAGGTGGCAGAAGAGAAATCAAACAAATGGATTTTGATGATAGAGTAGATATTTTACCTGTTGCAGATCCTAATATTTTTTCAATGGCACAGAGAATTTCAATGGCGCAAACAGAACTACAACTTGCAACATCACAACCACAATTACATAATCTATATGCTGCATATAGAAAAATGTATGAAGCATTGGGTATTAAAAATATTGATCAAATATTACCACCTCCTGCACCAGTTCAACCAATAGATCCAAGTTTAGAACACATAAATGCTTTAGGTGGAAAACCTTTTCAAGCTTTTCGTGGTCAAGATCACAGAGCACACATAACTGCTCACTTAACTTTTATGTCAACTAACATGGTTAGAAATAATCCACAGATTATGGCATCAATTCAAAAAAATATTTTAGAACATATTAGTTTAATGGCTCAAGAACAGGTAGAATTAGAGTTTGCAGAACCATTACAACAAATGCAAATGCTTCAAGTACAAGCTCAACAAGATATGCAAGCTAAACAACAGCTTCAACAACTGTCAGAACAGATAGAAGCAAGAAAAGCAGTGTTGATTTCAGAGTTAACCAGTGATTTTGTTAAAGAAGAAAAAGAAATTACGTCTCAATTTGACTCTGATCCACTTTTAAAATTAAAATCTAGAGAAGTTGACCTAAGAGCAATGGAAAATGAACGTAAAAAAGAAGCTGATGAAGCAAAAGCAGACTTAGATAGAGCAAAATTAGTTCAAGCTAGAGAAATTTTTGATGATAAGCTTGAACAAAACCAAGATTTAGCAGAATTAAGAGCTGGAGTAAGTCTTGCAAAAAAAAATAATACTAATATAAACTAACAAAGGTAAATATTATGATAAATTACAAAAAATCAAAAGAAGTTAAGATTCCAGAACAGAATGTAGAGATAGATCCAAGATCTAAAACTACTGCTGATGGTTCTTTCAACTATATTCCTACTGGAGACAAGGAAAAAGTTAGAGGAACTAAAAGAATGTTAGCTGAAAAGAAAAAAGACGCTACTTGGTACTAAATTATGTGGTTATCGGCAATCAAATTAGCCGTTTCTGCTGGAAGTAAAATTTACGCTAACAAGCAGAAGGCAAAAGTCGCAATGTCAGACGCACAACTGTTACATGCAGAGCGTCAAGCTCGTGGTGAGGAAGCTTACCAGGGTAAATTGTTAGAAGCACGTCAAAATGATTACAAGGACGAGTTCGTTTTGGTGATTTTGTCGGCGCCCATAATTGTGCTTGCGTGGGGAGTCTTTAGTGACAATCCAGTTGCTATGGAAAAGGTAAAAATTTTTTTCGAGCATTTCGCGGCGCTCCCTACATGGTTCAGTACACTCTGGATCCTTGTCGTGGGATCGATTTTTGGTATAAAGGGTACACAAATTTTTAAAAACGGAGGAAAAAAATAATGAGAAAAAAAATGATGGGCGGTGGAATGTCAAATAGAATGATGTACAAAGCAGGTTCTTCAAATCCAAAAGCTAGTAAAGCTATTAAGAAAAAAATTAAAAAGAAAAGTAAATTTCCAGATCATTCTGGTGATGGTAAAATTACACAAAAAGATATTTTAATGGCTAAAGGTGTAATTCCAAAAACTAAAGGTAAAGCATAATGGCTAAACTATGTGCAAAAGGCAAAGCAGCTGCCAAGAGAAAATTCAAAGTATATCCCTCAGCGTACGCTAACATGTATGCATCAGGAGTTTGTTCAGGTAAAATTACACCAGGCGGTAAAAAAAATAAAAAAGCTGGTGGTGGAATGATTAAACCTATGTATGGATCTGGTGGACAAGTTGCAGGTCTTGCTAGAAAAAAAAGAATGAGCTGTGCGTAAGAATTTTGCAGAAGGAGGAGGATTAAGAAAATGGGTAGCCGAGAAATGGGTGGACATTGGAGCTCCGAAGAAGAACGGCAAGTATCAACCTTGCGGGAGAAGCAAAGGCTCAAAGAGGAAATATCCAAAATGCGTCCCACTTGCAAAAGCCACACGGATGACAAAAGGGCAAAAGGCGAGTGCTGTCAAACGAAAAAGGGCGGCTGGTAATCCAGGAGGCAAACCAACTAACGTAAAAACATTTGCATAATGAGAAAAAAAGAAAATCCTATAAGAAAAACTACTACAGGCAAAGGTGCCAATTATAGGTCAACAAAATCTGGAGCAGGTATGACTAAGAAGGGTGTCGCTGCTTACAGAAGAGCAAACCCTGGAAGTAAACTAAAAACAGCCGTAACAGGAAAAGTGAAGCCTGGATCAAAAGCTGCTAATCGTAGAAAATCATACTGCGCTAGATCACTAGGACAATTAAAAAGGTCATCAGCAAAAACACGTAACGATCCAAACTCACGAATCCGTCAGGCAAGAAGGAGATGGAAATGTTAAAAAAGAAAAAAGAGTTAACTAAAAGACAAAAAGAAACTCTAAAAAAACACAGCAAACATCATTCTTCAAAGCATATGACAAGTATGAAAAATGACATGAAAAAAGGAATGTCATTTTCAAAAAGTCACAAAAAAGCTATGAAGAAAGTTGGTGCTTAGTGCAATTAGAGACAGTAATAAATAAAACTTTAAGAT
>Ga0208158_1000747_pt1 | contig 11015 bp, 8 predicted proteins | sample 8_EtaG_FD_184081 | JGI IMG/M metagenome (GOLD analysis project Ga0208158, IMG submission 184081) | Marine viral communities from the Subarctic Pacific Ocean - 8_ETSP_OMZ_AT15162 metaG (SPAdes) (version 2) | ecosystem: Environmental > Aquatic > Marine > Oceanic | place: Pacific Ocean | collected...
GTAGTAGCTGATTTATTAGTAGGTTCTCTACTACATCAAATTAGAGACTATGGTATAGCTGGTAGAGAACTAGCAGATATAGCTGATCTAAGAGATATAAGTGGACCAGCTGCTAAGATTGTTGATAATATCATGATGCTTTTAACAGAGACTAAGAGAGCTAGAATAGTAAAATCTGCTGACTTCGCTTCTTTAGGTGCTGGTAAACAGAATGCTAGGAAATTCGTAGAAGAAACTCTTACTGCAGAAATGGCAGATACTAAAGATTCTATTATGTCTATCTTAAAGATAGCTAAAGAGAATGAAGATCCAGCTGTTATGAATGCTTTGTTTGAGTTATTCTCATCAATGAAAACAGTTAATCAAGTATCTGACTTTGATGCTTGGGCTAAGAAGATGATTAAAGGTGGTTCTATGGATCCAAGGCAACCTAATAGAACAGGTGTCTTACTCCAAGAATTAGGTAAGATGTATGTACATAGTATACTTAGTGGTATTAAAACACCTTTAAGAGCTATCATGGGTACAAGTACTGCTACCTTTATGAGACCTGCTTCTCAAGTTGTAGGTGCTACTTTCTCTGGAGATAGAGCAACTCAAAGAGCTAGTCTAGCTTCAATGAATGCTATGATACAAGCCATACCAGAGAGTTTTGAATTATTCAAGACTAGATTAAACTCCTACTGGAGTGGTGATATGGCTAGTGTTAAGACTAGATTCTATGATTATGCTCAAAATGATGAGAACTGGGAACTGTTAAGAAGATATTATGAAGAGAGTGGTAGAGCTAGTAAAGGTGATCAAGCTTTATTTGCTATGTCTAATATGGCTAGGCAGATGAATAATAGTAATTTACTTACTTATTCAACTAAACTAATGGCTGCTACTGATGATTCGTTTAGATATATTTTAGGTAGAGCTAGACAAAGAGAACTAGCTATGCGTAGAGTAATGGATTTAGAAACAAAAGGTTACGACATACCTGATATTAACCCGGAATTCATGAAGGCTTATGAACAAGATTTTCATAGCCGAATATGGGATGCCAATGATAATATCATAGATGAAAGTGTTAAGTATGCAGGCAAGGAAGTTTCCCTAACCCAAGAATTAACAGGATTCGGTAAGAAACTAGAAGACGCTTTTGCATCTACACCATGGACTAAACCTTTCTTTTTATTTGCTAGAACTGGTGTTAATGGTTTAACTTTAACAGCTAAACATACACCCGGATTTAACTTCCTTGTTAAGGAATTTAATGATATAGCTAGAGCTACACCGAAGACTCTAGATACAGTTGCTCAATATGGTATTAAGACCGCAGATGATCTGGCTAATGCTAAGGCATTACAAAATGGTCGTTTAGCCATAGGTTCAGCTGTAACATTTATGGCGTCTATGAGTTTCCTAAATGGAAACATGACAGGTAATGGTCCTGTTGATAGACAGAAAAGACAAGCATGGATAGATGCAGGATATAGACCAAGACAAATGAAGATAGGTGGGGTATGGGTAGGTTATGATGCAATAGAACCATTCAACCTTATATTCTCTACTATATCTGATGTAGGTGATTATAGTTTATTAATGGGTGATGAGTGGACAGAACAGCAATTACAGAAAGTATCTTTAGTTATAGCTCAATCTATATCTAGTAAGTCTTACTTTGCTGGTATACAACAGATGGTTGATATGGTAGCAGGTAGACCCGGACAACAGAATAGAATACTTGCTAATATATTAAACAATCAAGTACCACTAGCTGGTCTACGTAATGATATTGGTAAGCTATTTAATCCTCATATGAAAGAGATTAATTCAGGTATAGGTCAGTCAGTCCGTAATAGAAACTTAATATCAGAATATCTTACAGGAGACCCACTACCTCCTAAGTATGATTTACTAAATGGTAGACCTATTAGAGACTACGATTTCAATACTAGAGCATATAATACATTTAGTCCTATATCATTAAACTTAGATTATAGTCCCGGAAGAAAGCTTATATTTGATAGTGGTTATGATTTACGTATGTCTACATATATGTCCCCTGATGGTGTAGATTTAAGTGAAGAACCTAGATTACGTTCTCTATTCCAAAAAGCTATAGGAGATCAAAAACTAGAAGCTAAATTTAATACCTTAGCTGAGAATCCTAAGATCTTAGAATCATTAGCTATAATGGAACGAGATAGGAATTCTGGTAGAAAAGCTGATTACGATTCTATGGATTACTATCATAACTTACAAATAGATCGTATCTTCCAAACAGCTAGGCGTAATGCTTGGGCTAAGATAATGGGTGATCCACGTATCCTTGAACTAAAGAAAGAATCTTTAGCTAGAAAACAAGCTAAGTATAGGAAGAAAGATCAAACCCGTGACATCCTCTCAATTTATAAATAACAATGGCAACAACATTCGTAGATTACGCTGGGGATGGGAACAATAATAAGGCGTTCTCTTTCCCTTCATATCAAGAGTCAGACATCAAAATAGAAGTTGATGGTGTCGTAAAAACCACCTCTACTCATTATAATATCACTAGTTATACAACAACTGGTGGTGGTACAGTAGTATTTACTGCTGGTAATATACCTGCTTCTGGTACAGATATTCGTATATATAGAGATACAGATGTAGATAGTGCTAAGGCAACATTTGCAGCTGGTTCATCAGTTAAAGCAGGAGACTTAAATAATAATACTACCCAACTTCTTTATGCTATAGATGAGCAAAAAACTCAGACAATACAGACAGAAGATATAAAAGATAATGCAATTACTTCTGCTAAGATTCTAGGTAATGCAGTTAACTCAGCACATCTAGCAGATAATTCAGTAGGATCTTCAGAGTTACAATCTGATTCTGTTGGTACAACACAGATTAAAGACAATGCTGTAACATCTGCTAAGATTGCAGCTGACGCAGTAGGCTCTGCTCAAATAGCTGACGGAGCAGTTGGAGCATCAGAAATAGCAGCAGATGCTGTTAGAGCTGCTCAAATACAAGATGGGTCTGTAGGCTCATCTGAGATAGCTGCTGATGCAGTTGGCTCTGCACAAATAGCAACTAATGCTGTAGGTTCTTCAGAAATAGCTGACGGAGCTGTAGATTCAGCACAGATAGCTGCTGATGCTGTAGGTTCCGCACAACTAGCAGATGGAGCAGTTGGTTCAGCTGCGATTGCAGCCGACGCTGTTGGAGCAGCACAATTAGCTGATGGAGCAGTAGGATCTGCAGCACTTGCAGCAGATTCAGTAGGCTCTGCACAGATATCCGATGGAGCTGTAGGTAGTTCTGAAATAGCTGCAGACGCTGTTGGGGCTCCACAGATAGCAGATGGTGCCGTAGGTTCCGCAGCTCTTGCTGCTGATTCCGTAGGAGCTGCTCAGATAGCAGACGGAGCTGTAGGTTCAGCTGCTTTAGCTGCAGATTCTGTTGGATCAGCACAGATATCTGATGGGGCTGTAGGAGCTTCTGAGATAGCTGCTGATGCTGTCAGATCTGCACAGATACAAGATGATGCTGTAGGTAGTTCTGAGATAGCTGCATCTGCAGTACAGAATAATCAATTAGCAAATAACGCAGTTTCATCTGACAAGATTACAGCTGATGCTGTTGGTTCTGCACAGTTAGCAGACGGTGCTGTAGGATCAGCTGCTTTAGATGCTAACTCAGTTGGTACTGTTCAGCTGAAAGATAATGCAGTTACAATGGATGAGATAGGTTGTGAACAAACAACCATCACAGATGATGATACAAAAGTACCAACCTCAGGAGCTGTTGTAGATTATGTTAGTACACAACTAGCTACAGTAGGTGGCTTTGAGACTATTGCTACTGACGCTGCATTTCCTAACTCTCAACCAGCTAGTGGTATTATAGTTAGTGTAGCTGATGCTGGCGGTCTTGTAGTAAATGGATCTGGACAAAGCACTACAGGTAGAACTGTAGGTGGTTCAACAGTAACAATTAATAGTATTAACTCTCAGTTTAATAGTACAACTGTTGCTAATGGAGTTGCCTTTATGGTAGAATCTACGGGTTCTGGACATATTTATAATTACCATAAAGCAACACTTAAAGAAGCTGACTTAATTAATCTAAGTTCTGATATAGATGACTTTGGTAATAGGTATCGTGTAGAAAGTTCAGCACCCGGATCAGATAATGATGAAGGTGACTTATACTTTGATACTACTGCTAATAAGATGTATGTATATGATGGCTCTTCATGGGGTCAGGTTACATCAACTGGTGAGTTTAAGATATTAGGTATAAAAGATAACGGACAAGCACATAATGGCACTGGACCTACATTTAATGGATCTAACGATCAGTTCGATTTATTTGAATCAACTAGTGATGCAAGTATAGACCAAGCTTCTCAGTTAATTGTAGTATTAAATGGTGTTGTACAGAAACCTAATGATGGTACATGGAGTGGTAGTGAAGAAGGTTTCTATTTAGACGGTGCTGATGGTATTAAATTCTGTGATCCGCCTCCAAGTGGTTCAACATGCTTTGTAACTAAATGTGGATCTGGAGTTTCAATCCCTACACCGGGAGATAATACAGTTACAGCAGCTAAGACAGATATATCCTTAGTACAAGGTGATATTATATATTCTAATGGTACAGATAGCTGGACACGTTTAGCTAAAGGTACAGCAGGTCAAGTTCTTAAGATGAACTCAGGTGCTTCGGCTCCAGAGTGGGGAACTGATAATGATACTCAATTATCTACTGAAGCAGTAGAAGATATTGTAGGAGGTATGTTAGATGGTACTGAAACTGGTATTTCAGTAAGTTATGATGATACTGATGGTAATATAGACTTTGTTGTAGATGATACTACTAAACTACCTCTAGCAGGTGGTACAGTTACTGGTGATGTCTTCTTTGATAACGGGACAAATGCTGGTAAAGATATGCTATGGGATGTATCTGGTGATGCATTAATAATGAACGATGATGTTCAATTACAGCTAGGTACAGGTAGTGATATGAGATTCTATCACAGTGGATCTCATGGATACTTGAATGTTGTTACTGGTAATCTTGAAATAAGAACTAATAGTAATGAAGCAGCAATTACTTGTACTGCTAATGCAGGAGTAGATCTATACTATGATGCTACACAAGAGTTTGCTACAGTATCTGGAGGTGTAAAACTATATGGACACTCTGAATCAATCGTTACAGCGTTAACTTCTGCTTCAACAGTTACTATAGACTTTGGTTTATCTAATCACTTCTCATGTACAATGGGACATAATATTGCTTTTCAAAACCCTTCAACTGAATCAGTCGGTCAGTCAGGTACAATTGTACTTACACAAGATGGTACTGGATCTAGAACAGCATCATGGGGATCTCAATTCCTTTGGGCTGGAGGCACAGCACCTACTCTATCAACTGCAGCAGCAGCCGTAGATCGAATAGACTACTTCGTAGCAGCAGCTGATAAGATACATTGTGTGGCTAGTTTAGCGATGGCGTAATATGTTTAATACTTTAACACGAATGGGTGCCAGTGCGGCTGGTGCCTATGAGATAGAACAATCTTTAAGATTTAATTCTTATTCTAGTGCTAAATTAACTAGAACTTTTGGTACTAACTCTAGTGATACAACAAAGACTTTATCTTTTTGGATGAAAAGGGGAAGACTAGGAACGTATCAAAAACCATTTGCTACAACTAGTCATGGAAATATTGAAAGTTATATAAGAATTAATAATGATGATACCTTACAATTTGAAGATAGAGATTCAAGTAGCGGTAGTACAGATGGCAGACTAGTAACTAATAGAAAATTTAGAGATACTTCAGCTTGGTATCATATAGTATTAACTATTGATACTACTAATGGTACAGCAGGTGATAGAGTTAGAATATACGTTAATGGTGTAAGAGAAACTTCTTTTTCATCAACAACAAATCCCGCTTCTAGTTATGCTGTTCAATTTTTTAGAAGTAGTGCAGATAATTTTATAGGCGCAGGTGATGTTTATTTTGATGGATATTTAGCAGAAATAAATTTTGTAGATGGAACAGCTTTAGATTCTAGTTCTTTTGGTGAAACAAATGAAGATACAGGACAATGGATTCCTAAAGAATATACTGGAGCACATGGTACAAATGGATTCTATCTTAACTTCGCAGGAGATTCTTTAAACAATGCTTTCGTAGATTCTAGTAGTAATGCTCGGACAGTAACAACAGTTGGTAATGCTGTTCATTCCACAGCACAAGAGAAAATAGGTGCAAGTTCAATTAGACGACCTTCATCACCTAATTCATGTATTCATGTTCCTGATAGTAGTGACTTTGACTGGGGAACTAATGATTGGACTCTTGAATGTTGGGTTAGAAGAGATGCTCAAGGTGCTGATGAATGGCTGATGGCACATAGTGATGGTACTGGTGCAAATACAAGTATAGGATTACATATTTGGTCTAGTTCTGTTGCTAATAGTAATAAAGTTAATATAAGGATGAGACAATCATCTTCAAATCTTAATTGTACTGGAACAACAGAATTAGCTGCTGATACTTGGTATCACGTTGCAGGGGTAAGAGATGGTAATACATTACGCCTATATATAAATGGAGTACAAGAAGCTACGACATCAATTAGTGGTTCTCCTGATACATCTTCAGCACCGTTTGCATTTACAGCTTTGAGATCTAATGGTGACGCTGGATTAACTGGATATATGGATGAAATTCGTGTCTCTAATAATTGTCGTTATACAAGTGGAACTAGTTTTACTCCTTCTACATCTGCCTTTAGTTCTGACGGTAATACTTTAGTATTGATCCATTCTGATTTCACTGGAACAGATATAGCAGCAGATGCAAGTAGTAATAGTAATAATTGGCAGGCTAATACAGCGATATCAATTACAGCAGGTGTAAATAATGATGTTTTAGAAGATAGTCCAACTAATAATTTTTGTACAGTAAACCAACTAGCAGGAAGAACAAGTAATCTAGTAGAAGCTCAAGATGGCCTTTTATATTCTCCGTTTGCAGGAGGAACATTACAAAGTGTAACTGCAACTCAAGCAATTAAATCTGGAAAATGGTATTGGGAAGTAACAACTACTCTTGTTGGAACTCAAACTAATTTAGGAGTTTGTTTAGCAACATGGGATCAAACTGATATTCCTTTAGAAGGTTGGAGAAATTATCAAAACAATGGTAATAAAAATACCGCAACTAATGGTACTAATACAGCTACATCAAGTTGGGGAGCCACATTTACTGATGGAGATGTGATTGGAGTCGCTGTTGATATGTCAGCAGGAACAATTACTTTCTATAAAAATGGTTCAAGTCAAGGTGCTGCATATTCAGATTTAGCTTCTGCAATGCCTAGAGATGGTTGGATTCCTATGGGATATGGTGCAGCTGGTAGTTGGAACTGGAATTTTGGACAAAGACCTTTTGCTCATACACCTCCAGCGAATCATTTGAAGTTATGTACTAAAAATATGCCTGAACCAACAATTAAAAAAGGTAGTGATTATTTCAATACTGTTACTTATACAGCTAACGCTACTGCTGGAAGAACTTTATCAGGTATAGGGTTCTCTCCTAATTTATGCTGGTTTGGTAGACGTAATGACTCTGGTGCAAGCACCGAAATATTTGACACAGTAAGAGGACCGGGTAAGGCTTTAAATGTTGCTTATTCCGATCCATATGAGACAGAAGATGGTGTAACAAGCTTTACTTCACCTGCAAATGATGGTGTTACTTTAGGAGCGACTTGGCCTAACGCACGTAATAATGATACTTGGGTTGCTTGGAACTGGAAAGAATCAGCAACAGCAGGTTTTGATATAGTTGGTTGGACAGGAGATGGAGCATCTTCAAGAAATGTTTCGCACTCTTTAGGAGTTGTTCCAGAATTGATGATAGTCAAAGGAGAAAATAATAATTCTAGTGGTGGTCCTTGTACTTTAGATAAAAATGGTTGGTTTGTTTACCATGAAGTACTTGGAAACCAAGGAGTATTAGGACTTAATGAAAACCATCAAGCTTGTACTGGACAATCTATATGGAACAGTACAACTCCAACATCTAGTGTTTTTAGCCTTGGTAATTTAAACTCAGTTAACCAAACTAGTAATGATTATATTGCTTATTTATGGGCAAGTGTAGAAGGATTTTCAAAAGTAGGTAGTTATGTAGGTAACGGTGATGCTTATGGTACTTTTGTTTATACAGGGTTTAGGCCAGCTTGGATAATGATGAAAGATTCTTCAGGTGCTAATAGTTGGGAAATTACTGATACTACTAGACAGCCATATAATGATGGTAGACGGAAAATACTAAGAGCTGATACCAATGATGCCGAGCTTAACGAAGCTGATGCTTATGGTATAGATATACTATCTAATGGGTTTAAACCTAGATATGGTGGAAGTTCTACTAATGATACCGGACCCATGATTTATTTAGCTTTTGCCGAACGACCATTTAAATACGCTAACGCACGATGACAAAATTTAAACTAGATGGAAAACTCCTCAAACTCGACTTACCTTTCACGTCAAGAGGAGTTAAATATCCAGCAAATTGGCTAAGACTAACTACACTGGATGAGAAAAAGGCAATAGGTATAGAGGAGATTACTTAATGGCATTAACACAAGTAAAAGCTGCTGGTTTAGCAGCTGATCTAATTGATGAAACAAAACTAGCAGATGACTCTATAGATTCAGAACATTATAATGATGGATCTATAGATCATGCCCATCTAGCTAATGATGCAGTAGATGGGGATAATATAGCAGATGACTCTATTGACTCTGAGCATTATGTAGATGGAAGTGTAGATCATGCTCATCTAGCTAATGACTGCGTAGATGGGGATAACATCGCTGATGATGCTATTAACTCAGAGCACTATGTAGACGCCTCTATCGATCATCAACATTTAGCTGATGATTGCGTAGACGGTGATAATATAGCAGACAATTCAGTTGGCCTTGCGCATATGGCAGGTGGTACAGATGGGCAGATTATTACTTATGATGCATCTGGTGATCCTGTTGCAGTTGGACCCGGTACAGATGGACAAGTATTAACCTCAACAGGTGCTGGATCTCCTCCAGCTTTTGAAGATGCAGCAGGTGGTGGTATATCAGAAATGGATCATTGGAGTTGGACTAGTGCATTTTCTGGAAATGCAGCACCACTCTCAAGTAATCTAGCAAGAAATAGCCAAGCAGGTTCTTTAACAAAAGTAGGGACTGGTATGACTGTTAGTTCTGGTGTTTGGACTTTCCCAAGTACAGGTTACTGGGAAATTGCTGTAAGAGCTAAAACTAATGCTTCTTCAAATAACCATTACACTAGAATATATACTGAGCATAGTTCAGATGGCGGTTCTAACTGGGTAGAATCTTCTCTATCATATGGTGGTACAGGTGGTAATGACGGTGGAAACTCCTTCTTTGAAGGTATTCACGCATATCATATTCATAAAATTAGTAATGTATCAAATGATAAAGTTCGGTTAATGTTTTATGTTTCAAATAGTGGTGCTAACTGGACTGCAACTGCAGCTGCTGATGGTGGTGCTAGTGGAATCTTCTTTAAAAAACTAGCGGATGTATAAATTATGAAACCTACAACTATAGAAGATTATCTTGTAACTGTACGAACTGGACAATGGTTTGGTTTCTCAGATCCAAGTAATAAAATTTATTCAAATCTGATAGTACATGATGGAGGTTCTAAACCAACAGAAACTCAATGTACTGATGGGCTTAAAGCATTACAAGATGCTTGGGATTTAGATAATAATTCTTATAAATCAAAGCGAAGAGATGAATATCCTAGTATAGCTGAACAATTGGATGACATCTATAATAATGGTATAGATGCATGGAAAGCTACTATTAAAAAAACAAAAGATAAATATCCTAAAAGTTGATGGATATCCCTAGAGTAATACTACCTAAGGCTCTAGATATTCCTCAACTGTACCTCAGACAGCCTACAGCGGACGTTCCGACTTATAAACCTATGATCGTACCCCCAGCTGATTTGGAGCCCCCTGAAGAGGTAGAAGCGGAAGAAACAACAGAACAACCAGAACCACCTACTCTAAAGATTCCGGTCATTGATATTAAAATGCCAATACCGGAAACTGCAGTAGTAGTTACGGCTGTAACAACAGCTGTCATAGCAGTAACAACAACCACTGTTACTCAATCTTTATTTGAACCTATTAAAAAGAAAGTTCAAAAGCAACTACAAGCTAAAGTTAATAAATGGAAGGAAAACCAGAAGAAAAAAAAGGACTCATCAAAAAACTCAAAGACGGAATAGAAGATCAAGAACAACAGATTCAGATCCTCGGTACGTTCGTCAGATTGGGTGTTGTGGTGTGGTCAGGATTTATCATAACTTTAAACTATGTGGAACTGCCCATGGTTAAGAAATCCGGTAACTCAGATATCACGTTCGTGGCAAGTGTGTTTACGGGAGCTCTGGCCACTTTTGGCTTGTCTACTGGTAATAGTAAGGACAAAGGTAAACCAATGAACTGCCCTATGGCAACTAAGAAAAAGGAAGAATGAAGAAATGGCTTTTACTCTTCCTACTGGCTTCACCCTCGGTAGCAAGAGCAGAGCTCGTCACCCCACAATTCACCCAAGGGTCGATGAACTCAACAACAACAACGACTCAGGAGATCGTGGAGGAAATAACCATCACGAAATATGGGTCCGTGTTAAACACATGGGATGGGAACAATATTACTCATACTTCAGCAAGTTCTGGAGGAATAGTAGATTCAGATTCCGTCTTCACGATACATACAGTTGGCGATCCCTTTACGTTAGAAGTAACAACAAGGGCAGCGACTCAAGTGTTAGAAACACAAGTAATAGAACGAGAAATCGATACTACTTCTACTACTGTATCATTATCAGTATTCTCGCAATAGGAGCACCAATTTATGCTGAAGAGGGAGAAACCAACAATACTTC
>Ga0208158_1000749_pt1 | contig 10985 bp, 16 predicted proteins | sample 8_EtaG_FD_184081 | JGI IMG/M metagenome (GOLD analysis project Ga0208158, IMG submission 184081) | Marine viral communities from the Subarctic Pacific Ocean - 8_ETSP_OMZ_AT15162 metaG (SPAdes) (version 2) | ecosystem: Environmental > Aquatic > Marine > Oceanic | place: Pacific Ocean | collected...
CCCAAAAATTATAAATCAAGGAGATATTATGGAAAATCAAGAAGTATTGAAGGCTATAGCTACCCTTGCTGATAAGGTGAGTCGTTACCACGAACGTTTATTAGCAGTGGAAAGAGAAAACGAAAAATTAACAAAAGAACTACAAGAACATAGAAATGTTTCACATATACATACAATTCAAGGAAAACCTCATAACACAGATACACAGGTTATGATAACTGGTTTAGATTCTGATATGGAATGCGAAGCTTGTAGCGCTTAACTATATAAATTAAGTTGATTAATTTTTTTATTTAAAAACTCATGCAGCTCTATATTAAATGATATGATAGTCTTACGGGCATCTGTTGCAAAACTAGGTGCTCTATGGATTATTGTACTAGGAAAAATACATAATTCTCCCTCATTAACTTCTGGTTGAATAACCTTGTTGCCATCATAAATTTCTGTAGCTGGTGAACCGTGATTCATTTCAAGATAGTAAACACCTGTATAATTTTCAGCATGTGTATGCCAGTCATGTTTATTACCTTTTGTATATTGTTGAAACCAAAGATTATGAATATGCATGTAACCAAAACCTATTTCATTAACACATTCATTTAGTGCGCCTTTAAAGTTATTGTTGAGTAATATTTGTTTCCACTCTATGTCCATGTCTTTGGACTTTTTCCAATCAGTTTTGTAAATATTATTCTCATACATTTCACTTGTATTGGAAATACCTTCTTTCCAGTTTTCAATACAATCCAATATAGGCTGTTTGACTATATTGTGATTAACAAACTGAAGTCTTATATAGGGTAATTTTAATTCTAGTGTCTGTTTATTCAGGCGTTTCACCCAACATATCTGCTAAAGATGGCGCAAATACTTTTACGTCTCTTTTAATTTTTTCAGCAGTTGTAGAAGTTCCAGGATTATCAACATCAGCTTGAGCTTCTGCTTCTGAGTTATACTCAGCACCTGTATCTACATGAGTGATTGTTGTTTCAGTTTTTACTTTGTAGTGTGGAATCTTTCTTCCATCTTCAGTAGTAATGTGACCTAATAATTCAGCAGGTTCAACTATCGGCATCTTCGTTTCTCCAATTTATGTTAAAACTGATGATAACTCTATCTTCATCAGAATTATTTGTTTGTACTTCATGTTGTAACCATGATGGGAAAAAAATCAAGGAATTTTCTACAGGTTCCCATTGTACGCTGTGAGCGAGGTGTATAGAGGCTTTATCTGTTTTCGGGGGTGATAGTACCTCTGACTGTGGTTTAGGCTCTAGAAACACAATATTTCCACACTTTTTTGGAGCTTTTAAATAAAATACACCAGATAAATAGTTATAAGGATGTGTATGTATGTTGTTTCGTGATCCTGGTGGATTTATCATACCCCACATGCCCGTCATCTCTGGAACATAATTATGTTTAACATCTAGGTGATTAAAACAATCTTTAGCATGTTTTAATATATCACCGACAAGTGGACGAAACTTTTTTATATTGTATATTTCATCATTGCTGTGCCAACCACCAACATTGGACCGTGGCATACCCATTTCATCTTTTGCTTTCAATTGATAAATCCTATCAACGAGATGTTCGTGGCCTTTTAAGTCTAGTGAAAATACAGGTGTAATAAATAAAGAATGTAGATTCATTGTGCCTCCTCTGTTAAATCTATATTTACGCACATTCTGTATTTTGATAACACAGGATGTGAACCAGTGTGTAAGATATTACCATTAAAAAATAAAAGTCTACCTGCTTTAGGACTTACTTTTTCTTTGATTGTCATATCTTTATTAAATAATATTGTATCACCGTCACTATCGTTTACGTAATATAGTGCAACAGTGTGTTCTAAATCAAAATCTTTATGTGGTGTATTATGAAAATTGTTTTTATTATTTGTAAATTGTGTCTGTAAGTTTGCTTTGCTTCTAAGTATATTAAATTTTTTATTAAATCTGTTTTTAATGTTTTTAAATATATGATCGACAATAACTTTACCTTGATCAGATACAACGATAGTTTTGTTTTCTTCTCTTTTGTGAATATCATGAACAAACAGTAAATATTCTTTTAAGTGTTTTAGGTTATATTTCTTACTAACTTCTGGCGTACATGTTAATAATGATCCGCTCAAGGACCACGGACATCTTAAAAAAGATTTGTGAATTTCATCAACATCTCTCTTATCTAATAAATCGTCAATAACAATCAGTCTAAAGTTGTCCTTTAGTGATCTCCAGAAAACTTGCTATAATATGCACCTGATTGGCAGCGTTAGCTTGAACTTTAAGAATATCACTTTCTTGCAAAACTAAAGGTTGTGTCAATAGTTCTGTGGTTGTTTTTGTAGCAATGCTCTTTTCTTTAAACACTTCAAAGGTTGAAGATCCTCTAACAACTTCAACATCGACTAAAGTTGTTGCACCAGAATCATTGCAAACTAAAAGAGATTTTACTACATCTGTAGTAGGCGGAACTGGTGGTGTCGCACCAGGGTTTGCCGTAGGAACTGTTAAAACAGTTGTTAAATTGGTTGTGGTTACATCCACCATTGCGCTTTTAAAAGTATTAGCCAAGGAAAAAAGCCTCCGACTCCGACTCGTCTTTTAAATCTTGTTGGTAGTTTGTATTAAGTAAAAAAATTATTTGATCTAACAAACTTACCATTTGATCAAATTGATTAGGATCATATTCTGGAGTTGAGTTTGGTAATCTTGTTATAGTAATTTTAGCCATTATCTTCTTCCATCTGGTCTAAGTTGTAATTTAGTAGAACCAAGTCTCCAAGCTGTATCATCAACAGTATTTGTTTGATATTTAATCTTAACTGCTCTTCCTCTACCTCTTACATCAATTTTTTCTGTAGTGCTAGAAATAGTTCCGGAGGTAGTAATAGTATCTGCTGATTGAGGATATTGTTCTAATGTTAATGTAGCAGTCATAGTATTGTTTAAATTATCAAAGTCTGGAACAAGTTTACTTACTGACATAAGTTCATCACCATCTGCTATTTCAACAGAACCTGATGTTAAAAAAGCTGTAATAGCTGTTCCATCTGCTTGATTATTACCTGTTTCGTGTTCATAAACATATGAAGCACCTGCAGATAACCCAAGTATTGTGGAGTTGTTAGCAGACAAGCTAGAGTCATATTCAGTAGCTATAGGCAACTCAAACACATAGGCTCCTAACCAAGTAGTTCTTGAAAGAGTTGTAGTATACCAAGTGTTTTCCAAATAATTGTAAACAACAGCTCTATCTACTTGTGTAGCGTTTGCTGATGGATAATACCAAATTATTTCATTAAAAGCAGAATTTATACCACAGGCTATATCAGCTTTGTTTGTGTAACTTAAATCATCAAATACAAAATCTTGTACTGAACATGGCATTTTTTTGACAACACCATCATACATATAGAAAGCATTGTCTGACATCCAATATGAACGACCATTTATTTCTATTGCTGCATGTTGAGCTATTAGACCACAGTTAGCTCCTAGTTGTCTAAGACCAAAAGTAAAAGGTGTACCAACAAACTGAACACCATGAAGAGAAGTATCTGTCCAAACAAGAATTTGACCAGATGATTTAACAGCACCTACTATTCTGGAACCGTCTGATATACGTAATGAACCAGCTTCGTTTGTTGCTGTAGGTGTATAATCTGTAGCATCTTCTCTGTCAGAGAATCTAAATAATAAATCATCTTGAGTAGCACTATTTCCTACAGTTGTCTCTGTGCCAAATATCATTAAGTGTCGTGTATCTGTTGACACTAAACTAAATCTTGATGCGGTAGGAGAATTAGATAATGTTGTTGCTCTGTTACTTGTACCACCAGACGTGTCCCAAATAAAAGTACCACCATTTAAAACAGTAGCAATTAAATCTTCACCAAAATTATCTAAAGACCAGTTTCTTGCATCTACTACAACGCTTGAAGAAGATCTTGGTGTATCCCAAGTGTTTAAATTCCAAGTTAAAGTTCCCCAACCGTATCCATATGTAGATGTAGAAGGACCAACATTAATTTGATACTTAGCATTACCGGATCCACCTCCACCTGATGTTGAGCCAGATGCAGCGCTACTATGAGTTACTGTGTAAACACTAGAAGATACTACTGTGGTAACTTCGAACTCGTTGTTCATATCTAATCCATCGATAGTAGAAAAAGAATCAAACGTAACAAAATCGCCTTCTTGTGCGCCGTGAGCTGCGTCTTCTACTGAAACTGTTGTGGTACCGTTTGTTGTAAAAGGATTTGTTAAAGCTTCTTCTTCTCTAATAGGTGTAATGTCGTAAACAGCACCTTCTGAATATAAGTAAAGTTTTCTATCTGTTCCTAAAGCAAGATACCTGGTTCCATCTAAACCAATCCAGCTATGCGTATCACGGACCACGCCCACAATAGTTCTATTAGGATTTGGTAAATATTTCCAGCCTTGCCATCTCTCAGGTTTACCATAGTGAAAACGAACAAAATCAGAGTCAACATACTTACGTTGATCACCCGCTGAGTAAGCAGTATCTTGTTTGTCTATACCTGGTTGGAATTTTAAATCGACTAATTTCATGTCGGAGTATACTAAATTATTTATTGTTTTGTGGCAAGAATTGAGTGGATACTCTTCCTCTGAAGTTATAATTACCAGAATGTATTAAGCTACTAGCTATATCTGCATATACTTTACCACCTATTTTCTGCCATAAACGACAAAAAGCATAATCTTCAGACAAGTATCTTTTAGTTTCTGGTTCAATCATTGTATCAAAAAAAGCATAATTCCAATCAGAAGTGCCGTGATAACCAAATGTTTTATCGTGAGGATCACCTAAATGCTGATCAGATTTAAATCTTAAATTAGGATAAGCCTTTGCCATCTTTTCAAATACTTGTTTTTTAATCAACATATATCCAGTTGCTCCATCCAAAACTTCTATAAATCCTTTTTCTACTTTTACTTTGTTAGGATTAGTAACGTTTAAGTTATATTGTAAAGATGCTGAGTGAAGTTCATCTTCAGATATATTAGGGTTGTCTTTGACTCTTCTTATAGTTTTTGTCCAATCAATAGTTTTGCGTGGGTACACTCCTGTAACAACTTCTTTATCAAGATCCAACATTCTAAATATTGATTCAGGGTCAAAAGATATATCAGCGTCAATAAACATTAAGTGAGTATAATCTCCGTCCATAAACAATTGAACTAAAGTATTACGTGCTCTTGTTATTAAAGACTCATTACCTATCGTACCAAATTGTAATTCTATTTTTTTTGTTGCAGCCAAAGCTGCTAATTGAAGGCAACTTTTAAAATAGTCTGCTGTAATTAAACCACCATAACAAGGTGTACCTATAAATAGTTTTGTCATTTATAATTTTTCTTTGTCCATACTTTAGTTTTGTATGTGTCAAATAATGTAGAAAACCATTTCCAACTCCAAACATGTATTTTGGCTCTTAAATTTTTATCTTTGATAACTTTCATTTTCCAATCATCTCGTTTGAATGGAAAAACTAAAGCAATAGGTGTACCTTTTTTAATTGTCTTTGATGTAGTCTCATGTAAATTCCAATCTGTTAAGAAAAATGGTAAGTTAATATAAGCTTCATAATTATCTGTATCTACGATACCTGTAATTAATCTTGTATCTTTTTTTTCTGTGTTAAAAGGAGATGTAAAAATACAGCTATAACCTGGTGGAGTTTTAATAAGCCAAGGATTTAAAAACTTAAAAGATAAAGGAATTTCATTAGGATGAACCATAGATAAACTTATTTGGTCTTGAGTGTGATTTTGAACACCAACATTAAAATCTTTCATCCACTGATCAGTAGTGTCATCTATATCTAATCTCGCTGGTATTATTTCTATTTCAAAAGTTTTTGCTTCTAAGTCTTCTTTCTTTCTAAACATAAAATCACAAGGAGATAGTATTGCGTATCCCATAGTAATGCTGTCTAGTACAGGTTGGCATTTTTTTACAGTCACTGTAAAATCATCAAGATGTAAAACACTTTTTAATTTTTTAAACCAATCAGGTGTAACTTTTTTAACAGGAACTGGGTGTGGAATTAAATCAGCAATCTGACTTATAAATTTTATTTTCATTCTCCCTCTCTATAAAAAATATTAAGTGTATATCGTGGTGAGCTGTCCCCAAAAGATTGAAGATCTCCGTGTTTAACTTTAGATCCATTAAAAAATAAAGCTCTATTTTCCACGAAACCTATATGACTCGATAACTCTTCATTGGATAAAAATCCTGTGCCATTGTTTAACAAAGGTTCTCCTTTAACAAAAAGAAGAAAATTAGCACACCCTCCTTTCTGATCATCAATATGAAACAAAGGTTTTTCAGTATTTAATCTTAAATGAGAATGAAGAGAGATAGGAACTAAATTTCTATGTGGAAAAAAATACTGTTTGATTAATTTTAATAACGGATCATTTTTAAATGATTCAGGAAAAGTGAAACGTTTGCCGTATAAATTACCTTCATTATCCCATATTTCTTTATGATTAGTATTTAATATGTTGTCTTGTAGTGATTTTAATGTTTCTTTTTCAAGAAAGTTGTCAACATACATGACAAACTCTGTATTTTTATTGTGTTGCATAATCCACCTTTAAGTATTCTATTTTCTTTAACCAATCTTTAGGGATAGCAATAGCACCACCACCTGTAATATCATCTTTATCTCTGCTATACGAACGCATAATAATTATTTTTTCTTTACCATTATGTACCATCCACCCTACTTCTTGGCACACGGCCAACGGAGCATTAATAACATCTTTAATATCAAGCCACCCTGTCTCTGTATCACGAGCATCTATCCACGTTACACGGACCATAGGGATTTCATCAATATTAAATTCTTTCATAATTTCATGTAATTGTAATTATCATACTTTGAGTGCGTGTTACTTATAATATCAAAAGCTATCGTAATTCTATTGTCTGATAAAACTTCGTCTGTATAATGTGGTAAATTAGAATTAAACAATGTGATTTTACCGACTTCATTTTTACTAGAATAAATTTCTTTTGTTTCAAACCATTTAAAAGGGTTAATATAATGAGTATAAGTATTATCAACATCAACACATATATTACCTGATAATAAACAATCATTTGAGGTATTGTGAGCATGTAGTTCAATTTTTTGACCTTTTGTCATTACATTTGCCCAACATTGAATTTTTAAATTAAGAGGTTTTTCTTCTAATATTTTTTCGTAAATCTCGTTAATATTGTTTACAATACTGTTTTTAATTTTTTGTATATTTTTATCTTCCCAGTCTAATACGTTGTAATAATTAAATCTTGAAGTCAAACTGTCATTACCTAAACCTGTATCGCCATCAGTATTACTTTTAGGTGAATCTTCTAATATTGTTTTTTCTTTTGATTTTATTATGTTTGAAACAACATCAAAATTTACATCATTTATAATATTTTCAAATATGTAAAAATTATAATCAACATCAAAAGGTGTCTTTTTAAATCCACTTTTCATTATTATTAAATCTACTACGTTAAAGTTTTCCATGCTATTGTGTGCCTGTTTTTGTTAGATAAATTTATGTTAGCGTGATGTATAATTGCAGCGTTAAAAACGATTAGTCTATTTTTTTTATAAGGAATTGACTCTTTGCCCTCATTAATAAAAAGTTCACCTTTCCACTCTTCTTTCCAATCGTCAGGTAAAAAAAGTAAAGTTGTATCACCATCATCTTCATGAGGCTTACCTCCTGCATGGGGAGGATAAAGGTTTACATATATTCTTAATAACTCTTTAGTTTTTGTCATTTTTTTTTCATTAAATATATCTAGAAGAAAATTGTGACTAAGACGATCTGTAGTAACACAATTAAAAAAACCAACATTATCAGAGAATGTGCCATGAACATTCCATGTCATTTTTGTTAGTTCAACTTGAACAAACTTTAGTAAATCATCACTTAAAACATTATCGTATACGTCAATGTTCATTCGTTGATAGGATCCTTTTTTGTTAAATGTAAATTAAAAGATACAGATCTTCTTTCTTCATTAGGGGTTCTGAATGGATATACACCATGGGATAGCCAAGATGGAAATAAGTATATTGCACCTATTTCAGGAGTAGCTTGATGCTTATGTCCACTGAAGGTAGCAGCCTGACCGGCATGCCAAATAATATCACCTACACACGGATAATGATCTTCTTTTTTGTATTCATCTTTAAGACCAGGAGGAACTCTTAAATAAATTACACCTGACAATTCACCTTGATGTATATGAAAAGGATTAAAGTCGCCAGCCCACTGGCTTACGACCCACATAGATTCTATTACCATTTTACCAACAAACGCTGGAGATATAGTATCACTAGCAGGAGGAATAGATATGTATTGTTTAACTATTTCACCTAAAGCATTTATTAATGGGTTAAATGTTTTACTTGCTAAATCTTCTTGAGGATAACGTACCTCTTTTTGTACATTACCAGCTAAATTCATTGAATGATCATATTTTTTAGATAATTTTTCATCATCTAATAATTCTGTTGCCCTATCATCTAATATTTTAATTAGATCTAAAGGCAATTTACCTTGTAATATTGTTGGACCAAATGGTCTAATAGCATGGAAATCTACTTCAGTTGACATGCGTTTCCTTTCTTTGCATAAATATCTATTGTCATATAGCAATTATTTGCCTATAAATATACATTTAAATAGGCTTTTATTCAAGGTCGGCCTCCTTGCGTTTTTCAATCACATAAATTGCACTAGGAGATTATGCTTAAAAAATTACGAAAAATGGTGGCGAAAGCGCTACCTGGAGATTCTGAAAAATATTTGGGTACCGTACTCGCATTAGCGACAGGTAATCCGTTATACGCAGGAATAGGAGCGTTAGCAGATCCTGATGCAGGATTTGGAGAAGTAGCTACAGCAGCATTTTTAGCAAACGCAAGTCCTGGTATAGGACCATTTCAAAGTGGAATTGGAAAAGCAGCAGATCCAAAGAATTTAACAATGTTTGATAAATTTCTTGGACGTGGAAAAACTGGTGCAGGCTCTTTTGGAGAATTCTTTTTAGGTAAAAAAGGTGGTGCTGACGGTTTATTTGGAAGTGACGGAAAATTTGTACCTACAAAACAAGTTGAGGGTGCAGATGGAAAAATGGTTGATAAGATAGACACTGCAAAATTATTAGGTGCATTAAGTGGAGCAAGTGCGGTTACAGGTGCAGCATTATCGCCGTTTGGAATATTTGATACACCAAAACCAGAAAAAGGTGAATTTGATGGTACGTTTCCAGGTTCTGATTACGTAGCAAAACCATTTAATTTAACACCTGGTCAATTATTAGACTTACAATTAGGTGGTGGCATTTCTGGAAATTATTATGATATGCAAGGTAACTTAATACAAAATGCAGCACAAGGTGGTTTCATGCAAGAACCAACAAATGGATTAAAAGAAATTGAAAATACAATGAAAATGGCACAAGGAGGTACGACAGAGTTCCCTCGTAGAACTGGCGAAATAAGTGGACCAGGTACAGGTACATCTGATAGTATTCCTGCTATGTTAAGTGATGGTGAATTTGTTATGACGGCCAAAGCTGTAAAAGGCGCAGGCGGTGGTGATAGAATGGCCGGTGCAAGAAAGATGTATCAGATGATGGATCAATTAGAAGGAAAAGTATAATGGCTACTCAAACACAATATCAATATCAGCTACCACCAGAATATGTACAAGAACGTCAAAAAGATTTACTCTTAACATTATTTGGTTCACAAGGTCAGGAACCAACTTTACCAGATGGATCACCTAATCCTGATTATGTACAAGGTTTAATAAATCAACCACGTGATATACCTAAGCAAACTGTTGCAGGGTTCACGCAACCACAACAAGACGCTTTTGCATTAGCAAATCAAGGTATTGGAGCTTTTCAACCTTATATAACTCAAGCAGGTCAAACAGCAGTAGGTGCGGGACAGACAGCAAATTTAGCAGGTCAAACTTTACAAGGAGCAACACAACAGTTTGTTCCAACAACGCAAAATATAGATCAGTTTAGAGATCCTTATCAACAGTTTGTAACAAACGAAGCATTAAAAGAAATTGATAAACAAGGTGCAATGGCACAATCAAATCTTGCAAGTGCTGCACAAAAAGCAGGAGCTTTTGGTGGCTCACGTTTTGGAGTACAAGAAGCAGAATTACAAAGAAACTTAGGTGACATAAAATCACGACGTATATTTGAAGATAAATCAAGAAACTATCAACAAGCTTTAGCAGGAGCTCAAGCTGCACAAGAAGCTCAACAACGTAGACAATTATCTGCAGGGCAACAATTAACAGGATTATCAGGTCAATTAGGAAATCTTGCAAGAACGCAAGGGGGTATCGGTCAATTAGGTCAACAAATGTTTGGACAAGATTTAAGCACCTTACTTGGTGTAGGCGGTCAACAACAACAATTACTACAAGCAGGTCTTGAAGCTCAAAGACAAAATCTTGCAGCTCAACAACAAGAACCTTTCCAACGAATTTCTTTTGGTACAGATATATTGGCTGGATTACCTTTTGGTGGTCAGACTATTTCACAAATGCCAGTAACACCAGCTAATCCATTCTTACAATTTGCAGGAGGTATTGGTTCACTCGGCACAGGAATTGGAAGTTTATTAGAGGGATTTGGATCTCTTAAATAATGTCAGTATATAACAGAAAAATGTTTGAAAACGCTCCAGAGCGTATGAAGATTAACTCAAGGGGTACAGGTATAACATCTGGTTTAGTTCCAATGAAACCTATTGGAATGAATAAAGGTGGAGACATAACGTATGAGTCACTTTACGATATTTATTCAAAAGCATTAGGTGATCAACCAAAAGGTTTTTTTGCACAAAATGCAGGACCATTATTACAATTTTTTGCTAATCTTGCGGAAGCAGG
>Ga0208158_1000750_pt1 | contig 10983 bp, 9 predicted proteins | sample 8_EtaG_FD_184081 | JGI IMG/M metagenome (GOLD analysis project Ga0208158, IMG submission 184081) | Marine viral communities from the Subarctic Pacific Ocean - 8_ETSP_OMZ_AT15162 metaG (SPAdes) (version 2) | ecosystem: Environmental > Aquatic > Marine > Oceanic | place: Pacific Ocean | collected...
AGCTCTCATAGGGGTCTTAGGCCGCTTAGAATGCTATGTATCATAACACCTTCTAGTTCTCTTATAGTAGCACCTATCTGTGCTTTACCTTCAATCTCACCACCTTTAATCATCTTCCTAGCCCAAGCATCGAAATCATCTAAAGTATTAACTGTTTGCATTGAAGAGAATGCTTCAAATAATGCCATTAATAAATTAGAATCTTCACTATTATTAGCTATCTTTAATATGGACTGAATAGATTCTCTAGTATCAGACATCTCTTTAGTTAGAGTTTCTTCTAAATACCTACGTTTACCAGCACCTAGTTCTCTAAAGTTTTGAGATTTAACAATTCTAGCTCTCTTAGCTTCAGTTAAAGCTACCATCATAGTATCAACTATTTGATCCAATGGACCATCAATACTATTAACACTAGCTATTTCAATTAACTCTCTACCACCAATACCTCTATCTCTAATTTCATGTAGTAATGTACCTACAATTAAATCAGCAACTACTACATTTCTACTAGTGATTGTTTTAATAGTATCATCTGTACCGCCATCAAAGATATCAAATGATTCAAATAATTCTTTTAAGTATTCGTTAGCTGACATATCAGCTGCATTTCTACCTTGAGTAATACGTTGATGTGCTGCTATAGAATCACCAAATACTTCAACTAATCTTTTTCTACTGCCGCCTACTGATGATATAACTTTTTTAAACTTTTCTGTACTATAAAGTTTACTTAATACTTCTTCAGCTAGTTCTTCACTAACTTCAGCATTTTTAGCTACACGTTCTTTTAGTACAGGTCTTACTATATTACCAGCAGCACCTTCTTCAGAACCCCAATCCTTTCTCATTTTCTTTTGATTTTCCCATACAATAAATGGGTCATCTTGAGATAAGTGAGCACCTTGTTCAGGATTAGCTACAGCTTTATTTTTACTAGCTCTGAATTCATATTCATTGTCTCTTAATTCTTGTAATCCTTTTCTTAAAGTTTCTATTTCTATACTTTTACCTCTATTCTTTACAAGTTGAACAGCTGCATCACTACCTTTACTTAGTAATATAGTAGCACCATCAAATATAGCTCCTATACCCATGCCTTCTAATATATTTTTAAGTTTCCACCAAATAGCATGATCAGTATCTTTAGTACTTAAAGGTGTATCTATCCAGCCATAACGATCTCTCATCGTACCTAATGCATTATGTCCATCTGATTCCTTAGATATCAAATCGGACACAGCACCTACACCAGCAGCTCTTACAAGGCTATTAGCCATCATACCTGTACCTGTTATACCTAATCTATAAGCCGTAGCTTTAGCAGTAGGAATAATAGCAGCAGCCAAAGAACCGAAGTGTACAACACCTCTAGCTAACTTACCCCACCAAGTTTTAGTTTCTATTGGATTACCTGCATCTACAAAAGGATCCCATTCAGGTTTATAAAACCCATTCTCTTTCCTTTCACGGTCCATTTCGCCAGTAATAGCATCTATAGTACGTTCAGGAAAGGTAGTAACAGAGGAAGCAGTATCTTGTAAACCACCTGCTAAAATAGATTGAGCTTCTTTTGTATATGCTGCAGTATCCCATTTTTCTTGATTTCTAGGATCTTCTTGTTCTTGTCTTTCTTGTTCTTCATCAGATACTGCTTTTATTTCTGTAGCTTCTTGAGCAGCAAATTGTTTCGCTGCTTCATCAGCATATCCTTGATACTCATCTACAACACTTTGTGGTATAGTAGACGGTATAAGTTCATCTGGTTCCATATGTTTACCTTAGTAATTACTGTTTGTCACCTTTAGTTAGCGATCTCGCTCTGGCATTTCTCCTCGCCATGGACGACCTAAAAATTCTCCGAATTCCTGTAAGAGTCCAGGATCTTCTGTTTCAGATTCTATTAGCTTTTCAGATGTGTACATAAAAGCAAGACCTGGTGGCATAGTGGTTATATCCATATACGGGTATTCCTCTGGATCTACACCCAATCCTTTAGATAGGCTGTTCCATTCTTTTAAATCATCTTCATCTATCTCATAGTAGGTGTTTAAATTATTAGCACCTGAACTTAACGAATTATTTTGTGAATTTAATATCCTTAGCCATGTTTTTAAATCCTTTGTACTATCTAAAATAATATCTGGATGAATACTTTTTAATAATCCTAACATCCATTCTGGATCTTCTGATTCTAGTATAGTTCTAAATGTATTAGAAGGGCTAGGTCGATTAAGTAATAATTTCTGTAAATTAGGTATAAGCCTTTCTCTTTCTGGTATTGGCTTACCTTCTTTATCTATAAATCCTGTTGCCTTTAATCTTCTCATTAATAATTCATGACCAGTATCTTTCTCTGTAGTTTCTTTAGCTATATTTCTATACCGAGTAGGTATAAACCCTTGTCCAGTATTGTAGAAATCAAGTCCTGCTTGTAAATCTTGAAGTTCACCAGGATGTATTTCTTTACTATACATAGCTTTACTGTCATTCCTTATTAATTTCATTGTCTCAGCTAATGCTTGAGGTGAGCTTTCATTATACTCTGATTTTCTTTTATAACCTTGTGCATCCCATTTATTGAAAAGATCTTTTCTTGTTTTTTCATCTTTAAAAAGTAAATCCCAAGCTTTATCAGCAGCTTCTAAAGGAGTTTTCGCAGCCCTTTCATCTAGCAGCTGTCTAACTTTAGCATAGAATGCTGGAAATGCATGAGATTCTATTTGTCTGAAATCCTCACTTTGTTGATTTCCACCTTTTAAGTCTTCGGTTAGATGTCCAGCTATTGCAGCACGAATATTCCCTTCATATTCAGTTTGGCGTTTATCAGGCAATCTTTTTTTACTATCTTCTAATATTTCACTAGCTTTGTCTAATCCTTCCGGTGAAAAAATATTACTATCCCAATTATCTGGTAATTGTTGATTTGTACGCACCAGATATTCTGCATGTTTTAACGCATCCTCTTCTGTTTTTTCTAAATTAGTTATCCAAGTATTTAAACTTTCAGATACAGCACCAGGGAATACTGATCCTATTGTATCATTGAAAGCTTTTTGTACTTCAGCAACATATGCAGCTCTTTGACCTGGTGGTTTATTTTTTATTTCTTTTTGAGCTGGACCTAGAATATCAGTATCAAATTTAAAGACAGCATTCTTCTGAGCTTCACTTGCACTCTTCCGGTCTTCAGTTTCAACTTCCTTTAGTGCATTTAGTATTTGTGCAGCTTCTGTAGGAAAATGATCTCTAAATGCTTTCTTCTTTTTAGAACCTTTCCAGTCAGTTTCAACGTCACCAATGAAATCTGTAAGATGCTCTCTTTTTAAAGTTTTATTCTTTATTGCTGGGATGATAAAACCCATAGCTTGTCTTCTACCATCAGCAAAGTTTTCATGCGTAGAGCTATTAATACGAAGCCAGTCTTTTAAAGAAGTTACAGCTTCACCTGGTTCTCCTAACGTTGTCATACCATTGATGAGTTGCTCTCCTTTAGCTTTTTGAGCAGCATCTATTACAATATTAGACTGTCTTGTTAACCATTCCTCTTCTAACTGTACTCCTAACTTAAATAAAGCTTCTCTTGAATATGCTTTAAATAAATTCTTATTAACTTTTTTTTCCTGTAATTCCTTTTTTATTAGCTGGAATAAAAGTTTCCTTTTAGCCTGAAATTCCTCTATAGTACTTGATGCAAATAATGTACTATCTTCCTTATTACCTTCATAATGTAATGGAACAGTATCAGCAATTGAAGGTAGAGTCTTTACTGCCCAGTTTGTAAATGATACTAGATCTTCTTTATCTACTTTTAGATTATTAGCATTAAGTGTAATGAAAGCTTGCTCAATCTTATTTGTAGTTCCATCATATGCTTCTTTTGTATTTTCATCACTTTCTTTAAGTATATTATCTACATGTTCTTTATCTTTTCCCCAATCTCCTGTACCTAAACCAATGTTAGAGTAGTTCTTCTCTGCTTCATGTACTTCACGTGCATACTGTGCAAATTGAAGACCAGTTTTAGTTAAAGTTAATAATCCTTGTAATTCGTTCTGTTGTCGTTTTAGATAAGTATTATGAAAAGTTATTTTATCTTCAAAGTACTGTCGTCTATCATCTATATTTTCATCTATTTGTTTATTAACAGCTTCAACAAGATCTGGTTCAGTTGAAACATAATTAAATTTGCTAATATCTGGGAGTGGATTAGAGGGAAAAGAATTAGTCACCAATCATATCCTCCTGGGTCCATTTGTGAGAAAGCAGTACCTAAACCACCAAGAGCTGCTGAATAAGCAGCTCCTTTTGATATGGCTCCAGCAGCTAATGTTCCACCTTTCATACCTACTGCAAATAATCCTGGTGCTGCAAATGGTAATGCTACACTAGCTAAAGTTGCTGCCATTCCAAGTATCTGTGGTGTCTTACTACCTTTACCAGGCATTGCAACAGGAGTACCATAAGTAGGAGGTAATCCTAAAGTCTGCCTATTACTTGCCATAACTGCTGCATACTGTCTTTGAGCACCTAATTGCTGTCTAAACATATTTGCTCCACCTGTACCTCTAAGTTGATTATCAATCATATTCTGTTTAGATAAATATTTAGTTAGTGCACTCTTTCCAGCAGTTCTTGATCTACCACTTTCTAAAGATTTTGATTTATATTTACTAATCCCATAGTAGTCTGTAGCAGCTACTTGAGAAGCTCCTCTTAACATACCTTGAGCTCTAATAGCACCAGCCTGGATATCTCCTGTAGCTCTACTGATACCTAGCGTAGCCCGTTGATTAGCAGTAAGAAAGCTAGTTTCTTTATTCCAGAATTGGGTAGCTTTATCTTGGAAGTTTTGGTTTTTTTCTTTCCATCTCATCTTAGCTTGGAATCTGGCTCCAGCATTAGGATCTCTCGCGCACACGGCAAAACTCTATAAAGGACAATTGGTTAGGTCCATACTTAAGTTCTCTTAAGAATTTGAAACCTAGAAATTTGAGTAGTTTTAAATGAACAATATTACGTTTATCAGCGATGTTCCATAGTAAAGGTTCTGTCCTACTCTCGACATACCTTTTAGCTTCTCTAGTAAATAGGATGGGATACTCATGAATTGCGGGTGTACATAACATCCATATTAAACCATCAGTATCTATTCCGCCCATTGCGGCAGTCTTGCCGTTAGGCATCCTGAAATATACACAGGAGGGATCAGAAGCTACGCTTTTAAAGTATTGTATACAATCTAGCCCGTAACCTTCTTCAAGCTCTCTACGGTCTTCTAGACGTAAATTAGAGGCTACCTCCATAGCAGCCTCCATTGTTGCGGGGTGAATAAATTTAGACACGTTTGTAATATCTAGGTGAATAATCTCCTTCCCATGATAAGGAATGTAATGTAGCAGGAGATGGATTAGTAGATTTTAATGTTATATCTACACTAGTATTTCTTTCATATACTGGGATGATTTTTATTTTTTCTGCTAAATATGGAGCAGCTCCTGTTTCATAAGCATCTAATGTATTAGATTCATATACTTCTGTATAAGCATCTTTACCTACTTTACTATTTAATGTTGTTTCATATGATCCAACTTTACCAAAGTTTAATTTTAAACGATGTATTATTAGAGAAGCATTAGCATCAGATTTAAATCTTTGACTATCAGATGCAGTTACATATAAAGTTGGAAAGTCAACTTGATAATCATATAAGAATCCTATATCTACTGTAGCACTAGACCAATCTCCAACTACTTCAATAGAATTACCATCTTTAGTTCCTATAGCATATCTACCATCGGCATCAATGATAGCTATATCATTACCTGTTGCAGTAACATCTGCTAACCATGTAGTATTAAATGTAGTTATATTAGTACCAGTATTAAATACACCACTAGTAACATTAGCTACATAGTTATCTAAATGTACTAAATAATTAACACTATCTTCAGTGATACTTTCATCAGCATCTTGTACTAAATTAACTTTCTGTAAGAAATTATCTGTATCTAATAGGTAGAAACTATCATCAATAATGAAATGATATTTTAAATCTTGATTAAATTTCCATTTAAACCAAGAACTTTGTGGACGTTTTTCTCCAGTAAATAAGTATTTAAACCCATATACAATTTTCTTACCATGAGTTGTTATAGTATCAGTTGTACTAGTAAATAGTACTATTTGATTCTCTCTTGAATTACTAATTAAATCTATACCTTTAGGAAGTAAGCTAGGTACAAGTTTACTAGTCTCTACAATTACAGGCTCTCTTTCTCTATCAATTAAAGCCATTTCATTGAAACGACTATATTTACCAGAGTTATCTATGAACCCTACACTAGTGTTTAATGATATAGGAGGTATCTCTTTATTATAATTAAAACTAGATATACTTTTTAATTTAGCTGTATCTGGATTTAGTACTGTATCATCTGAACCTAATAAGAATTGTTGATTTGTACTGAATAATAATAGACCAACAGTTATATCTACTCCATCATATAAATCAGATGGGTACATAGAACTACTAGCTATATCTATAGGATCTACTGCACTAACTGTTAAAGCTGTCTCAGCCCAAAAGTTAGGTTTACTAAATTCACCTGGTCTTGATAAGATAACATTCTCACCAGATAAAAAAGCTAACCTATTACGGAAGAATAAAACTTTATTTATATATTTATTCTCTGCATATGTAGCAACACCAGCAGTATTATATGTAGGTTCTCCAACAAAAGAAGGTGCTTGATTAGTAGAATCATCTCCAACAGCTCTATCAGCCCATGTATTTTTCTTTAATAAGAAGGCACCATCTGCTTGACGTTGTAGTATATGAGGCATACTTCTAGCATCAAGACTTTTTATAATACCAGGAGCTGCACATTCTACCCAAGATCCAGTACCATCAACACTGTTTTCTCCAGTAAATTTTAAGTAATAATCATCTTCATCTGACATTCTAGCATTAGCTATTTTAACTATATAACCTTGTTTACATTGATTAGGTAATTCAGTTACATCGTTTATTTCAGATTGCATTACTCTAATTAAATCAGGATCTAATCCTTCAACAGTAAATGGTTTAGAGCAGGATAAATATAAACCATTACTTATAGCAGCTACATTTAAAGCAGCACCATCTACAGTTAATCCAGATAATTCAGCTTCTAAACTACCTAAGATAGTATCTAAAGTTACTGCTGTATCAGCATCAAATGGTGTTGGTGCTGGTCTAACTAATTTTACATCAGCTTTATAAGTAACAGTCTCATGATCCATTACTTCAACAGTATACTCATAACTAGTTTTAGCTTGATCTAAAGTAACATCTACTAGATCTCCTGTTTGCCATCCTTCTCCACCATGAAGTAATATAACTTCTCTATTGTATGTACAAATAAATGAATCTGTATCACCTTCTTCAGTTGAGACTTGACCTAATATAGTTAAACGAAAGGTTAGATTTGTTTTACTACCTGTATTAGTTTCAGTACCTGCGAATACTTGAGTACCTATACCAGGACAATCACCAGTACCAGTACCTTCTGATAAAGTATCGCTACGAATCTTTACTCTAGTAGCTCTCATTACTTCATCATCTCTAGCAGCAGAAGGAGTTGCTATATTTAAACTATACTGCCTACCATTCTCTGTTCTCAGTATTTCTATATAAGCAGCATATGCATCAGGTTTAGCATCTGTAATACCTGTTGTCTTTACTTGCTTTGTTCTATTTACAAGATATGTACTATCATTAATAGTTAATGCTTGTATGTCTTCTGAGTTTGATGCTTTTAAATAAGCATAATGTGTATCACTAGGATCTTGTGCATCACTTGCTGAACCATCAGATGCTATGGCTGTATGAGCAGCTATACCAGGACTATATTCTTGATCATCTACATCATACCATACATCCTTTTCTACACCATCAGTACAACTCCATATCCTTACCCTACCGTTAGGAGCTACTTGGCCAATATAAGCTCCTTCTGTTTCATCTCTGTAATAATGGAACCAAGATCCATTCGATTGTACATTAGTTAATGGTAATGTAGTTACTCTTTTACTGCCAGGTCTTTTGTATAATCCCCAAGTTATATCAGGTATAGCATTTAAAATATTATTTACTTGACCTGGTATTTTTGTTTGATCAGCCTGTTCTGATATACCATTATAATAGTTAGGGATGTGTTGGGATATTGAAGCCATTAGCGTCTAAGATTTTTCCATGGTTGATATGTAGTTATAGCACTATCATCAGGGAATCCAAACATACTATGATTTCCTTGATTGCATTCATGTTCCATACAAGCAGCTCTTGCTAAAGCTTCTTGTTGTGATAATAACTTAACTAGTTCAGGGTTGGCTACAAGTTGTGTAGCTGCCATTCTAGATGCTCTATAAGTTATATAACGTTGGAATACGGATGGTACTTTTTCAAATTCAAATAGGTATACAATATCTAAATCAATATCTTCTACTGCACTTCTAATATATTTCCATGTAGCACCTCCATCAGCTGCTGTACCTGAAGTATGTGTTGGACCTCCAGAAGAAGCTGATGTACCTGCTACAGTACATTCATATTTATTACCTGAATTAATTACTGATGCACCTACTGCATAAGCTGTACTAGCAGCCCAGAATGAACCACTAATCCATATATCTGTATGATCTAATTTATCATATAGATATCCATTTCTTATTACTGGATCATATTCTCTAGATGTCCATCCATCTGATACATCTATTTGTAATACTGTATCTGTAACTGGTATCTTACCATCATTATTTGTAGTAAGTGTTACATGGTATTCTGTATTAAAGTGCCATCCTTCATTCTGTACATCTACATTAGAATCTCTTAATAGATTATATATGAATGCAACTTCAGGGTTTGTATAAGTTAAAGTGGAAAGAGGAGACTGTCCTATAGCTCCCAGTATTGAATTTACTGCGGAGAGTTCTGTCTCGGTATCAATTGTTGTGGTAGCCATAAGGATTATTGTTTAAGGAGGGAGACCGAAGCCTCCCTATTTATTTAAGTTACATCGCAGCTTATACCAGCATAAGCAATTCTGAGATTTTGAGTTTCAGATTTGATAGCATTAGAACTACGAATGTCAGTACCCCCACCATCGGTGCGGGATACGCTTTCACGGACTGCAACAGCAGCACTACATACAGCAGTGTTACCAGCAGCGACTGAGTTAGCCATAATTATTTACTGTTAAGAAACTGCTCCTATATCAGTAGGTGACAAGTGCTGTCTGCCATACTCTTTAGGAGTCGGTGGATTGATAACAACAACTTTAGAAACAGTACCTATAGTATTGCTTCTAGTTATAGTTGTTGATTGTCCAGGTCTAAGAGACATAATATAGTACCTCTTATGCGCTATTAAGAAGTTCGATTGAAGCAGCAGGGTTGAGTGTACCAACTCCCATTGCTAAACGACCTACAATAACATCACCTTGGTAGAGTACTGATACGTCACCAGAAGTTACTTGAACTTGAGGACCAATTGCTTCTACAACACCAGCAGCATCTTTATAATAGATTAGACCGCAGTGGTTAGAGAAGTCTGTACCTGAAGTATCACTAGGTTGACCTGTACCAGCATCACTGTTAGAACCAGCTTCTTCGTTTACAGTACCAGCTAAGAATGGTAGGTTATTTGAACGCTTGATTTGGATACCAGCGATTTCATATAGACCTTCACCAGAGTTTAAGTTACCCTGATTGTTTCCATAGTCTCTGTTGAGAATGTTAGAAGATACCTGAGATACTAGTGCATAGTACTGACGTGGATTTAGTACAGCAGTTCTACCTTGCTTAGGCATATTCTTTTCATCAAGAATAGAAGCTGCCTCAAAGAATGCGTCTACTAATGCTTGAGCATCGTACTCTTTGTTAGCTCCAAGTTTGATCTGAGATCCACCAGGCTCAGGGCCAGGTGATGCAGTAATTGGAGAAGCTTGTCTAGCTGACTTAGCAATAGCTCTGAAGACTTTCTTATCATAAGACTCAGCTAAAGCATGACCGATCTTCTTACTGATCTCTCCACGAAGTGAGTAATGAGCAAGGGTTTCATCTAGGTCATAGATAAATGCTGAACTGATAAGGAGGTCATCACAAGTGATGGTCTTCTCAGCTACTGGAGGATCACCTGATCCAAGGATCGGTGTTCCTGGGGTATGATATGCAGCTTGCATACGACCCGTGAAGATGAACTGTAAAGATTTACCGTTCTTTAGTGAACGTCTCTGTACTGTATCTCTTGCAATTGTTGCTGACTCATAAGCTTTGAAGAGCTCTCCTGAGAACAGCTTTAGGTAGGTTCCATACTTACTATCATAAGCACTAGACCCACCTGTATTAGATACCAGTTTATTAACTGAACCTAATACTGACTGTGTGGCATTAGCCATTGTTATTTAAAAAATGTATTTTGGTTACTTTCTTACGCACGTAAATTTTTCTGATCATTTTGTTGTGGTCTTTCCCACCGTCTAGACGGCTAAAGGGTATCCTGCGTACAGGGCCAAAAGCCAATAGAGTGGGGGTCCGACTCTGAGGTGCCCCCAATCTGAAAGTGTTTTACCACTTCTTATATACTACGTTAGAACCAGCCAATAGGTGTGTTCCAGATCCAGTACCTGTGATTAATGCAGCTTGGAATACTAAAGTACCTTTTGTACCAGCAGTAACAAGAGCATTAAACTCTACTCCTAAGAATAGACCACTAGTTGAAGCTCCAACATCAACTGTAACAACTTCACCAGCACCATCTGTTGAATAAGTACCAGTACCTTCGATGTTAGCAGCAGATGGAGTATCAGCAGCAGTTGACTCTTCTACACGTGCAGTTACATCTGTGTAAATAGTTGTTGCGATAGCAGCATCATCTGAATCCAAGTTTTTAATAGCAAACTTCAGCTCGTTAGTATTATCTGAATCATACCAGATAGTATA
>Ga0208158_1000752_pt1 | contig 10972 bp, 8 predicted proteins | sample 8_EtaG_FD_184081 | JGI IMG/M metagenome (GOLD analysis project Ga0208158, IMG submission 184081) | Marine viral communities from the Subarctic Pacific Ocean - 8_ETSP_OMZ_AT15162 metaG (SPAdes) (version 2) | ecosystem: Environmental > Aquatic > Marine > Oceanic | place: Pacific Ocean | collected...
TCACTTAATTCATTTAGGAACCGAAACAACTATTGGAGATACAACAACACAAGATGATATGTTTATAAGATTTTCGGATCAAGAAGATATAAATGACTATACACCAACAGCAATCAACAGTGCTGGTACACAAAGATTGCAAGATGGAACACGGATCATGGGTTCATTAAAAGCTAAAGAAACAATTTTAGTTTGGACAGATAATGCATTATACACAATGAAATTTATTGGTGCGCCTTTTACTTTTGGGTTTGAGCAAGTAGGTACTAACTGTGGATTGATTGGTAAAAATGCAGCTGTTGAAATAGACGGTACCGCATTTTGGATGTCAAATAATGGTTTCTTTATGTTTGATGGTACAGTTAAATCACTACCATGTAGTGTTGAAGATTATGTTTATGATCAAGCAGATACTACTAAAGGTCAACAAATATGTGCTGGTATTAATAATTTGTTTACAGAAGTTGTGTGGTACTACCCATCAACTAGTTCTGATTTTAATGATCAATATGTTGCTTTTAATTATGGTGAACCGATGAGAGGAGGTGTTTGGTATATTGGAACAGAGTCTAGAACCACTTGGATTGATGCTTCTATTTATCAAAAACCTTTTGCAACTAAATATATTAGTTCTTCTGATGGGAGTTTTCCTGTTGTGGTAGGTCAAGATGGTTTAGGTCAAACACAATTTTTTGAACATGAGGTTGGAACTGATCAAGTAAATCCTGACGGTAGCACTACAGTAGTTACATCTTTTGTAAAATCCTATGATTTTGATATACAATCAAGACAACAAGGTACTGAAGGTATTTCAGGAGAAGTATTTTTAGCTATGAGAAGATTTGTACCTGATTTTAAAAATTTACAAGGAAACGCTAAAGTAACTTTAGCTGTTAAAAGGTATCCTCAACAATCTGATACAACAACAACTTTAAGTCCCTTTACAATCAACTCTAGCACTGATAAAAAGGATACTAGAGCCAGAGGAAGATTTGTTAACATTAAGATAGAAAATACTGATGTTAGTGAGTCTTGGCGTTTTGGCACTTTACGAATTGATATACAACCAGACGGACGTAGATAATGGCAATACCTTTTGATTTAGCAAACCTTATAAAAGCAACACCAGCAAATAAAATTGTTGATGAAGATTTATTAAATGCAAGAAAAACATTTGGTATTGATGACGAGTTTTTATTAAAAGATTATACAGATTACTATATGGACAAACCACCTAGTTTAGATAGAAACGAGGGTATTGTATCACTTCCTGTAAATACTAATGTTGTTAATCAAGGTGGTGATGGAGGTGATGAAGGTCTATCAATTTTTGATATAAAAAATAAAACTTCTACAGGTGTTAAAACTCCTACAAACAATAATGGTATTACCGACTTACAAAAACAACTTTCAGAAGGTGTCGGTTATGATAATTTTATGAATTCAATAAAAGATGATTATAATGAATTTTCTAAATTAAGTCCTGATTTTGTTTCTTTTGAAGACTACTATCAACAAACAGCTCCATTTGGAAAAAATCCAATAACAGGAGAAGCTTATAAACAACCGCGATCTATATCAGATCAAAATAGAATATTGGGTTATACTTTTTCTGATCCTAATAAATTTACAGGTATTTCAAGTCTAAGAGACTTTTTACCTGGTGGTAAATATAGTTTAACAGGTATGGCAGTAAGAGGTCTAAAAGGTATTAATAACGCTATCCAAGGAACTAATTTTGCAAAAGCTACAAGTTTAGCTGATTACAGAGACATGATGAGTTATGGTGGGTACAAAGAAAGAGAAGCCGCTAGAGAAAAAACTATGCAAGAAGCTAGAGATTTACAAAAAAAAATTGATGCAAGAAAAACTTCAACACCTACTAATCAAGATCAGGGTAGAGGTCAACCGCCAAACTCTACAAAAACTGCATCAAAATCAAGAGGATATAGTTATTCTGATAGTCCAGGAGGTGGAAGAGATCGAGGAGGATCTAGAAGCTCTGGAAGAAATAGTTCTCAAAGAGGTGGAGGATTTAATAGTTTTGGTTTTAGTGATATTAGATTAAAAGAAAATGTAGAGCTAATAGGTAAGTCACCATCTAATATAAATATTTATAAATTTAATTACAAAGATAACCCAACAACCTATCAAGGTGCAATGGCTCATGAAGTGCCTTGGGCATCAGTTAAACATTCTAATGGTTACATGATGGTAGATTATAATCAAATAGATGTGGAGTTTAAAAAAATATAATGGCTAAAGTAGTAGTAAGAATACCAGAACCAAAAGAAGAATATGATTTTTCTAACCAAAAACAAATTAACAGAGCAATATCTTTAGTTGTTGAACAATTAAATTCTACATTTTTAAACGAACAAAAACAAGAACAAGAAAGGTTTACTTGGTTTAATGGCTAACATTTATAAAAACGCAAAACTAGATTTAACAACTACGGATGTAACTACTTTGTATACTGCACCATCTGATTCAAGAGCCATTATAAAAAGTATTTTAGTTTGTGATGATAGTAATAATGGTAGTACGATTACAGCAACTATAACAGATGCATCTAGTAATGTATTTGTATTGTTTGATGTAAAGGCTGTAGCAGGTCATGCAACAGAACAATTGCTGACTCAACCTGTTATATTAGAAGAAAACGAAGTATTAAAAGTAACCGCTGCAGATGCAAATAGATTGCATGTAGTAGCATCAATATTAGAAATAAACAGAGATTAATATGTCATTTATAGAAACAGAAGCATCGTATAGAATAGAAATAATAAACGGTAAACCAGTTAAGATTATTACACCGCAAACAGAGGTTACATTAACTAATATGAAAACAGGACAAGATTATAACTCAGACGCAGAAGCTATGCAGGACGTACAAAACCCAGAAACAGAGACTGTAGCTGATGATATTAAAAGAGATGTTAAGGTAATTGTTGAAGCATTACCTCTTGGAGGAAATACAAAATTATAATATAATAAAACAATGGCAATATCAAGAATGCAACAACCCAGACAAAATTACGGATTAGGAAGCTTTGTAAAAAAAATTACAGGTAAGATAACCAAACCTATTACAAAATTTGCTCAAAAAATAGTACCAAAAGAAATAGCAGGTATTATGAGAGCTGCTGCACCTTTTTTACCACCAGGATATAGAGAGGCTGCATACTTGTTAGGTACAGCAAAACAAACCGGTAGAATAAGTCCAATGGATTTAGCCTTAACTGCATTACCTTATGCTAATAAAGCGTTAGGCTCACAAAAATCTTTACCTCTTATGGAAAGAAAAGGTTTTTTTGCAGAAAGATTACCTAAAGCTAATAAATTTTTGTTTGGTTCTCCAGAACAAATTTTGGGTGGAACACCTAGAAATCAAGTAACACAAGATGCAACAACAGGTATATTTGGATCAGGTGGTAAAATGTTTCAATTTGGTGGTGAACAAGGAGTCATGGATCAAATTAAAGGTTTTAGAGATCAAACTAAACTAGGTGATTTTTTATTAGGTGGTAAAGAACCAGGAACATTTGGTATGTCTAAAATAGCTGGAATAGGAACTGGTTTACTATCTTTAATACAATCTGCTAAAACACCAGAAGAGGCAGGAAATAATCTTGCTAGTGCAACAGGAAATTCTGCAGATTATGATGAAGGGTATGAAATGTTTAGTATGTTAAATACTGATGCTTTTAGAATACCAGATCAATTTGTTTTAAAACAAAATGTAGCAAGTGGTGGTTTAATGAGAACTAATTATGCAATGGGGGCAGGTGAAAAAGGTGTTGTTAATCCTTTTATACCAAAACCACAAGGACCTGCATTACCTGATGAAGATAAACCATTTAGACCAAAACCATTAAAACCGATAAAAATGGCTGAGTTTGATTTATTAGAATATCAAGAAGAATTTGAAAGAGTCTTTCCTGATATGAAAGAATTAAGAGGAACAGATGAATACAATGAAATGTTAGAAGATTATTTTAGAGGACTAGCATCTAAAGACAAAGAAGGTATTATGATGGCAGAAATACCTAGAGATTTAGATCTAGAAAAAGCTAAAGAAATGTTTATAGAGTTTAATGGACGAGAACCTGTAGATATGCAAGAACTATTACAATTTTTTAATGTTAAACAACAAGCAGCAGAGGGTGGTTTAATGCGTGAAAACTTTGCTCTTGGATCAATGCCCACGGCTCAAGAAAGTGGTTTAGGAGGGCTTCCAATTGAAGCAGATATGAGGTATACTGGAGGCTTCATGCCATATGGTGCAGTTGAAAAAGCCGATGACGTGCCTGCTAGATTAAGCAAAAATGAATTCGTATTTACCGCAGATGCTGTAAGAGCAGCGGGTGGTGGTAGTGTACAAAAAGGTGCTAAAAAAATGTATGACGCTATGAAACAACTAGAACAACAACCTGAAGCAAAAGGAGCAATGGCATAATGGCTGAAGAAATAATTAATAAAACGATAACCACAGCACCAGATTATTTACAACCGGGTATAAAAAAATATTTAGAAGGTGCAACTATACAAGCCGGTCAAGCAATGGATACTTCCAAGTTTGCACCAGGAGTTGCAGGTGTAGGTTCTTTACAACAACGAGCACAACAAATAGCAGCGGATCAAGCAGGACTTGGCACATTACAATTTGATCCTAAAACAGGTGCTGTATCAGGTGTTCAAGGAACAGGTGTTGCAGGGTATCAACCATTTTTAGATGCAGCTGCTGGAATGACTGGTCCAGATGCTTTTAGACAATTTGAATCTCCTTATCAACAAGCAGTAAGAGATGCAACTTTACAACAATTTGATCAACAACAAGCAGCTAGACAACAACAAATAAGTGATCAAGCTGTAGCTGCAGGTGCATTTGGTGGTGGACGTGAAGGAGTTCAACAAGCTCAATATCAAAATCAATCAGATATGAATAGAGCTTTACTTGCAGCACAATTAAATCAAGCAGGATTTACTCAAGCTAATCAATTAGCTGCACAAGGGTTTGGTCAACAATCACAATTAGCATCATTACAACCTCAACTAGCTCAACAAGGTATTGGTTTAGCTCAAGGTTTAGGACAACAAGATTTTGGATACAGACAAGCTTTACTGGACACAACTCAACAAGCAAACAGAATGGCTGCTTATGAACCTGTTGAAAGGCTTGCTAGATTTGGTCAAGGTTTAACTGGTGTTGGTGGTGGATTAGGTTCTGTTCAAACAACTTATGGAACACCTCCTCCTCAACAAAGTCCAATGGCAGGAGCAATACAAGCAGGTATAGGAGCATTTAGTTTAGGTAAATTATTTGGTTAAATATGAATTATAAAGTAATGCAAAGACCAATGTTTAAACTAGGAGGCAAAGCTGCCTCTCAAGGTACAGGTATTACATCTGGTTTAGATGAGAAAGTAAATTATTCAATTGGTGGTGGAGTTATTAAAGGACAAGATATGAATGGTAGAGAGGGCTTTCAAGACCCTGATTATAACTCTCTTTTAAAAAGCGCTTTAGATAAAATAGAAAAAAGAGATGCAGCTATGGATGGTATGAATAATTTAATTAATATGCAAGCTTTACAACAAGCATCAAATGTTTTAAGTCAAGAAACATCAAACAATCCTTTAGATATATTAGTTAATTTTGCAAAACAAGGTACATCAATTGCATTACCTGCATTGTCAGCTAGAAAAAAATTAGAACTTAAAAAATTAGATCCTTCAACTGATTTAGCTTTAGCTAAACTTTTTAAACCAACTTCATCTGGATCACAAAAAGTTTTTCAAATGAAATTTCAAAAACTAAATCAACTTGAAAAAGCTTTAGAAAATTTAGAAAATCAAAAAGAAAGTTTAGATCCTTCAGTATATTCAAATGAAAAAAGAAAAATAAATAGAAGATTAAAATTAACTATAGGTTCTAGTTATCAAACAGAGGATGAACTTAGAGCTGATTTAAGAGCAGAATTTATAGATTTAAATGGAGTGCCACCAAGTGCTGCACAACTAGATAAAGCAGTTGATGAATATAGAGTATCAATGGGTTTTGCAGATGGTGGTAGAGTAGATAGGCAAATGGGATCACCGATGATGGGTGAACAACCTATGGTACAACCACAACAAATGGCAGCACAACAAGATGTTGCTATGGAAACACAACAAGATTCAGGTAACAAAGTCTATGCAATGCTGAGATCTAGATTACCACAGGAAGTTTCAGATGAAGTTGTTCAACTTATATCTTATAACAAAGAAGCATTTGCAGATTTTGCAAGTATTAAAAACCAAGAAGACGTATCATCATTTAATGACAAATACGGAGTTCAGTTAGTCATAGATGTGGCTACCGTTTAAGGAGGCCCATGGCGAGAGACGAAACAACAATCAGACCATTTTTAAAAAACGCTTTAGAAAAAGCACCTGAAGATAGAAGTTTTTTTGAAAAACTTGGTGTAGGTATTTATGGTCCTGGTATTGAAGCTAGAGAAGATGCAAACAAACCATCAGCTATATTAGATGATAACTATAAAGATTTTGTAGAAGAATTACCTGTAGATGTTCAATTAGATGTAGATAGATTTTTAAATATATTTAAAAACGATCCCACACCTGTAATAGAATTTTTAGATGAATACAAAAAAGAAGGTTATTCAGAGTATTTTAAAGACAGTAAAAATTTTTCAAACATAGCTGATAAGAGAGACATGGGTAGGTTTGCTGACTACAACATGATGGGGGCTGGTGCTTACGATGCATTGTATAGAAAAGATGATGTAGGAGACAAAGCTAGAAAAAAAGTCATGGAGTCTAAATTAGTACAAGCATCTCTTGGACCTGGACATGGTATATATACAGCAGTTAGAGGTTCAGCAGAATTAATATCTGCATTATCTGATTTATATTTAGATACAGAAACATTAGACAATGTACAAAAAGCACTACCTGAATTAGATCTTGATGAAATTTATGGTAATGAAGCGGGAGGAGTTGCAAAATTTACATCTATTCTTACACAATATGGTACAGGTTTTGCATTAGCACAAAAAATTGCAAAAAGAGTAATTGGTAAAGCAACTAAAACTAAACTTGCACAAAAAACAGCAAAAAATTTAGCTAAAACAAAAGCAGGAGAAGTTGGATTAAATCTTGCAAAGTTTGGTGGCTATTGGGTGCTACCAGGATTTGCAGCAGATACAACAGTTTCAGCTACGGGACAAAGAAGTGTTGGTGATGTGTTTGGTGACGAAGAAGGAAATTTTTTAGAGAAAGCTTTAGCAAATTCTAAACTTGAAAGTTTAGAAGGAATTAAAGATCCAAAAGAATATGCAGCTGCAGTGTTAAGAAACAAATTAAAATTTGGTGCAGAGGGTACAGCTTTTTTAGGAGCATTGACTTTGGTAGGACCTACATTTAAAGGTGCATCTAAAGTTATTGGAGTTGCATCAACAGAAGTAGTTGGACCTGTATTAACAGGCACGTCTAAATTACTTGCTAGTGAAAAATCTGGACTACCACAAACACTTAGATTCTTGTCAGAAAACATAGACAAAGGACTTACAAAAGCAGGTATACCTAAACAAGAATTATGGAAGTTTTCAGAGTATGGTTTAAATATAAAAACATCTATACTAAGAGGTATAGATCAATTTAGTCAAAATTTTAAATCAGGTGGTCCTTTTAATGTTCAAACTAGAAATGAACTTAAAAAACTAGATGGCTTAAATAAAGCTGCTAAAAAATCTACTGATATATTTATGAAAGATTTAGATAGACAAATGTACAAATTAGCTGAAGCTGGCTTCAGTGATATATTATTTAATTCTACTACAGCTACAAATGCACTGAGACAATGGGGTAAAGTTTTAGAATACATGAAAGGTAATATAAAATTAAAAGAATTACCTGATTCTTTACAATCATCTTCATTTGCAATTAGAAAATTAATAGATGACTATTCTACAGAGTTGTCTCCAATATTAAAAGGTATGAATGTTAAAGACGACCTTGTTAAAAACATGGGTAGATATTTGCATACGTCATATGAAATATTTAAAAACAGTAAATACAGAGCAGACAAAGAAACATATCAAGGAGCTATAAATTATTTTGTTAAATTATTAAAATCTTTTGACAAAAAAATTTTACCATCTGATGCAAAATTGCAAGCAACAGCATTAGTAAATAGATTATTAGCAATTGGTAGAGCTGAAGGATCGACTCCTGCACAAAGATTAAAAGCAATAGCTAATGCTTCAATGGAATTAAATATACCTAAAACAACTTTTAATAAATTTTTTACTGATGAAAAAATTTTACCAGATGCTGTGGCTAAATTAATGGGAAGAGTAGATGATCCTAAACAAATTATAATGGATACTATTGTTGAAATGGCGCACACTGTTAGTAGTGCTAAAGCATACAAAGAAATAGCAGAATTTGGCATGGGTAAATTTATATTTAGAAATAGAAAAGAATATTTAGATTTTGCAAGAAAAATGGGTATTCAATCTCCAAGAGATTTAGTTCCAATAAAAGTTTCTAAACCATATAATTTAGATTTACAAAAAATATTTACAGTAGGCAAAGAAGAAATGTTAACTCTACCAGAAATAGCAAAAGCCATGAAAGACAATACATTAATTATGGACCAGTTATTAAAAGTACCTTTTATGAAATCTGCACTTGCAATTAAAGCAGGGGTACAGATGAACAAAACTGTATTATCTTTAATGACACAAATGCGTAACATCACAACTGCTGCTATGTTTGCAACTGCTAATGGACATATAGGTAAAGGTGCAAGTGTTGCAGATAACTTTAGAATATTGTTTGATGACTTTACTGGTAAAAACAAAGATCCACAAAAACTAAAAGAAGTATTACAAGAAGCATTAGAAAATGGTGCACTAGACTCATCTACAATTGCACAAGAATTAGAGCAATTAATACCAGAGCTTATGGGTCCTTCTAAAGTAGCGGGTACTACAATTACTCAAGGTAAAACGTCGGATCAAATTATAGAACAATTGTTTACAAAAAAAGGTGCATTAGGAAAAGTTGTTAACAAAGCAATTGAATCATATCAATTAGGAGACAACTTATGGAAGTTATTTGGTTACAATTTTGTTAAATCACAATTAAAACCTGCATTAAAAAATCTAGATGAAGTTAAAGATTATTTTAGAGATGTCTATAAATATGAATTTAAACCTGTAAGAGCTGATGGAACTAAAAAAACTTTAGATGATGCATTAAAAGAAATAGCAGGTATTGAAATAAGAGATACTTATCCAAACTATTCTATGATTCCAACTATAGTTCAAAACGTTAGAAAGTTTCCTTTACTTGGTAATTTCGTAGCGTTTATGTCTGAAATGTATAGAAACTCTTTTCAAATTGTAAGAGGTGCACTAAGAAAAATGCAATCACAAAATCCTTATGTAAGACAAATTGGTGCAAGACAATTAATTGGTTTTACAACAACTGTTGGTATTGCAACACCAGTTGCTATGGAATCTGCACATAAAATGACAGGTATAACTAAAGAAATGTATCAAGCATATAAAGATAGATTTTCACCTGAATATGAAAAAGCATCAGAGGTAATGCCGGTTACAGAACAACAAGAAGATAGATCATGGAAAGCAAGTAATTTGTCTTACTTATTACCATACGATGCTGTTACGGCACCATTTAAATCTGCTATGCAAACGTTGGCAGAAGGAAGAGACACAGACGAAGGTGTAGTTAAATTATATACAAGTGCACTTAATTCTTTTTTTCAAAAAGCAGTTGAACCTTTTATACAGCCATCGATTGCTTTTGAAACGTCACAAGAATTAATACCTAATAATGATGGTCAGTTTAGAACTAAACAAGGTGGATTAATTGCAGATATAAAAAATGATCCTGATTGGATTAACAAAGTTATGTATCATATTTATAGAAAAGTAACTCCAACCACTATCAGAAGTGCGGAAGAAATAGGTCAAGCAATTGGAAAAGACTTATCTAAGTCAGGTGTACAAAGAGATTTGTGGGATACTGTAGTAAAAATTATGACAGGTTTTAGTGTTACCAAACAAGATCCTTATCAATCAATGAGATTTAAAGTAGGTGGATATGCAGGTGACATGCAAAATGCTAGACAAGCATTTACAAATGATATTATTAGCGCTAAAAATTTACAAAGTGATTTAAGATTAATGAGTAGAGGTTTACCAGGTGAAACTTTTCCAAAAGAATATGAAAAATTACAATCAAATAATTACAGAATACTGTCAGAAGCTTACAAAGATATACAGGCTTTACGTACTTTAAATTTTACAGATAGAGAAATAAGAGAACTTATATCTGGTAGAAGAGCATTTTCAAAAAAAGATGTTAACATGTTAATGTTAGGTACATTTGTTCCAGAGAATGTACCAAACTTTAAAAAAGATTCTGCAGTTGCAAACGCTGTTAAAAATATAAACAGAGAATTAAATACAAATTATTCTATAAATGATTTTATTAACAGACCACAGTTATTTCAAATAAGAAATAAATATATGAACATACCGTTAGGTTTAAATGAAACAGACAGAGAAGAGTTTTTAAGATCTACGATTGATAGAAAAATAGAAACTATGGAACCTAAAATAAAAGAAAATACACAAAGAATAAATGATCAACAAAGTTTTAAACCACCAACACCTGCGTCAAATTTTTTACCAGACCCACAAATAGCTAATATGTTTACACAGAATGTTGATCCAATAACAGGGTTGACATCAACAGAGACAGCATTACTATCACCCGAAGAACAAATTATTGCAAAAAGGTTAAGAACATAATGATAAACAAAATTAAAAGTTTGGGCGGTATGATAGGCAAGTCCTATCGGGTTTCTATTGTAGCGGGGGTTACAATATAATGGCTAAAAAATCTGCATTGCAAAAAATAGAGTCACATGAAAA
>Ga0208158_1000756_pt1 | contig 10950 bp, 9 predicted proteins | sample 8_EtaG_FD_184081 | JGI IMG/M metagenome (GOLD analysis project Ga0208158, IMG submission 184081) | Marine viral communities from the Subarctic Pacific Ocean - 8_ETSP_OMZ_AT15162 metaG (SPAdes) (version 2) | ecosystem: Environmental > Aquatic > Marine > Oceanic | place: Pacific Ocean | collected...
GCAAGGTTGCTATTAATGTCGGCCCTTACATTGGCCCCTGTATCATTCGCAATAATTTGGTCTGACTGAGCCATTAGTTACCTTTTCCGTAGCCAGTAGCAGTCCAGTGGAATGAACGTGCTTGGGGGGTTCCTCCACTATTGTAAATGGAAATGGTAAAAGCGGAACCAGAACTACTAGCAATCGTGTAATAGTCACCACTACTTGTTGTACTCATGGTTATCCCAATAGCAGGTGTAGCATTGAATTTATTAGGGAAAGTGACAGTTACATTTCCACTAGCAGATGACGTCCCAGTGCCAGTAATTGTTCTTGTTGGAGCGTTAGAAGCAACTCTTAATTGTTCAATTGCAATACGAGCAGAGTCATCACCACCAGTAGTAACTTCCAACTTTAATTCATACCCTCTAGCAGAGAATTGAGCATTATTAAATGGCCTCCATGATGTCCATGTAGGAGAACTGCTTGGATCAGTTTGTGTTGTTCTTACATATAGTTCTGCATTACAAGTAGCAGGTGTTGCACCATCAAAGTCTGCAATTGCATCGAAATTTGAGAAGGTGTCAATATATGGGTTGCCAGGGAAGAAACCTCTGACTTTCAACGTACTATCAAGTTGAACATTGAATACATCACCTAAATCAATTGGATTATTAGTGAATAAATAAGTTCCTGTCGTCTCCCAGTTCGATCCATCAGCAGCGTTTAACAACTCATTACTAGCAACGACTAAATCTGTCTTCGTACCAGAGAAGCTTGTGTCTTCTGTCTGAGTATTGATATTAGTTAAATTGTCTAATACAGGCTTTGTAAATTCAACAATCGCTGTATTTACACTTGTACGTCCACCTGAATCAACAAACTTTGCTAAGTAAGTACCAGATTTTAAATCACAATAAGCTTCCTTCGCTGTACCTGTTAAGTCACTGTGAATACTCGAAGCATTAGCCCATGTAACACCAGACAAAGCAGGTGAGTGCCTAATCCTGACTAGACCACCAACAACAACATCAAGATCACTTGATTGAGTCCATTGCAAACGAGCCAATCCATTCGTCGGGATCATTGTGAAATTAGCAACATCCCCTGGGGCTGCTGTTTTACCAGCTAAAGCCTTTGTAAATGTTGCAATGGTGCTTCCCTTGTTTAAGTAGTTAACAGCCTGGAGCTGTACTTGTAATGTTCCAGCTCTTAACGCACCAAAGTTTCCACCCTGTCTCAAGCTAACTGATGGAGAAGCTGTTGTAATTGTTGCCCAGTTATCATTATCAACTCGATAAGTAACTCTGAACCCTGTAACTCTCTTACGATTATGTTGCCAACTTAAATCACAACCAACGAAGACACCTTGACCATCTGAATAAAGAAATTCTTCTCCTTCTATGTCTGTTACTGGATCAGGTGCGGCACTTAAATTACTAATATCTCTAAGAATAATATCGTCGCCTGAATCAACAGAAGCATAGATAGAACTATTGTATTGAAGGGCTGTTACAGAAGAAACTCCATCCTGACCTTCTGCAACACTAAGTATTCGATACTGTTGAGATTGGACGTCACTTGTTTGTATTAAATATACAGATTCATCATTAGGAGCTTCACTGAAGGCAGAAGAAACAGTAATAGTCGGAGGAGCTGCATTTGGAGCGTAGTTGTTAATCGTTTTTGTTTCTAAAACACCTGTCGGCAAGATGACAGATAGTGTTGGACTCTTGGTTAAATCAACAGAGAAATCTTCACTGCTATCAATATTAATAACTGTTGTTGTTGAGCCGGCCCCAATACGTCCTGATCTTCTAGTGCCTGCTCTTACAGGATCAGCAATATCAATAACCATTCCTGGTCTTAGAACAATCCCACTATCTAATCCAACAGCGAAAGTACATGTTTGAGTTAATAACTGCTCAGATTTTAAAGTCCATAAACCCATACGATGAGCTTGACCTTGTGAATAGCAGCCTAATGCCCTTACGTCCTTGTTAATAATTCCATATTTCGCTACAGCATCAGCATCTTCAACATGTTCAACCATGACATCACCTAGCCCCTCATACGTCTGGTATGAAACTGATATCGTTGTATGTCTAGCTTTTTGAGATACTCCTGTATATTCAAAGTCACCATTGATTACATTGGATGGACCTAATAAATACTGTGAATCAACAGGCTTATCTTGCATTACCGCCAAACTACCAGCACCGTAATAACTCATACCTCTAAATAAAGAGGTCATTTCCATAATCACTCTATATACATCTTTTCTAGAGTTAATTAATAAATTACAGGCAAATCTTGGTTCCTGACCACCTTTCCCATCTGAAACTAACCCATTACAGTATTGAGAAATGGCATAGAAATCCCACTTATCAAGCGTACTTTCAGGAATACCAGGACCATAACGACTAGAAGTTAATAGATCATATAAACACCAAGCAGGATCATTACACCATGTAGCTGCTCCGAACGTACCGTTCCAAACACCACTATAAGTAACACGCCCCAAATGAGTTGTTGTGTCAACAGAAGCATTAGATGGGAGTTTTATTTTCATCCCTCTAATTAAATATTTACGAGAGGGAATATTATTAAACTGCCTGGAATCAAACCTTAAATACATTAAGGCACTATTAGGATAACTAAATTTTTCATCAACTATTTCTGTATAACTTGCCCAGAATGTTTTACTCTCTTGCTTTGAGCCAACATCATCAACACTAACTCTCGAAACCTTGATGTCTACAGGGAAAGCACCTGTTAAAGAGAATAAATAATCACGCATATAAACATTACTAGATTTACCTTTTATCTCATCCTGTGTAACTAAACTATATCCACCACCATTATATTGAACTTCAATTTTAATTGTAACTGCATTACCAACAATATCTCCGTCATCTTCTATTAGACGAAGAGAAGGAAGTCTTAATGTAACTCTTGCTCTATTTGTATTTGTATTAGTAATTTGTCTAACAACTGGACCCGCATAAGTAACTTCTGCACTAACAGATTGTTCGGATTCTGAACCATCTAGTGCTGCTACAGATACTTGGCCTTGAGTCCCTTGTCTTGTATATATCGTATAACCAGAGAAATTAGCGTTTCCTCCTGCATCAAGTACAGGCGTTCCATCAAGATATATTGATTTATAACCATCGTCTAAGCCTCCTATTTCTCCTTCCGAAAGCAGATCTAAAACAGTTGCATATTGAGCCGATTGGAGAGAATCATCGGCCTCTGTAGGGATATGTCCCCCACCGCCTTTATCACCACCACCAGCACCTCGAATGTGTTGCATTAGACTAATTGATCGACATCAAGACCACTTGATATGACTGAGCTTCCGACGAAAAGCCTTCCGTATGCAATTGGTACTGGAGTACCTATTTTGGCTGTATTGACAATCCCGCTGAAACCAGTACTTTCTAAGTTTTCAGGATCTCCAGGTGGGCCAGGTGGAACAGGAGATAACATCTCCGCTACACCCATGAGTGTTACAGCTATTCCAATCTGTCCTATAGCGGCTTGAAAACCACTAAATCCAGCGGCAGCCTTAAACCCTCCTAATCCAAACTGAGCACCTGGAAACATAATTGCCGCACCAATCAACAAAGCACCTATCAAAATCTTCCCGAATCCCCTACCAGCACCAGTTAGAACAGGCGTAATACTAAATACATCCCTTTCACTCCAAGGGAAATGAAGATTCTCTAAATTATCTTCTTCTATAGATTCCTTCCCAACTTTTACTTTGAATCCAACCCCATCCTGTTCACTATCAATAATCCACTTCTGTAGCCCAGGAAAGTTTGCACATAAAGCTCTTATAGCTTCGGCAGGTGTAGCTACATCAAATTCAAAACGACCTTGACCTAATCGTTTCTTTAATTCTCCGTAAACTTTAACGACTTTCATGTTTAAGGATTTTAGCGGTGCTTTTTTGATAAAAGCCACCATAAAGATCTCGTGAACTCAGTCTATCCTGAACATGGTGTAAAACCATGCCATCTCCAATATAGATACCTCCGTGATTAGGTACTTCAGCTTCTAAGTGCATCAAAATAACAGATCCATATTCGATCTCTTCCGCAGGTATTTCTATGAAGCCTTCATCTTTGAAATGATCTAAATACATATTCTCGCCTTTGTACCACCATTGATTTCTTCTCTGATAATCCGTTAGCTCTATATTAAATTCACGCTTATAAAAATCTCTAATAAGACTATAACAATCAATAATCCCATGAAAAAACTGCCTACCAACATAAGGCAACTCGTATCCTGATGGTTCACAATACCCCCATAATCCTGTTTGTGGATTGATAACGTGCCAAGGTAACCCAGACTTCTCACATGCAACTAAATCAGCAGGACTAGGAGCATGATTTGTTATTGGATGACTATGAATAACACCCACAATTTCACCCTTTTCTTCTGCCTTAATGTAATCGTCTGGATTTAAAACAAAATGTAAATCCTGCTCGTCAGCAATGTTCTTACAGGGGAAATACTTCTCTCGTCCCTTAACAATATGAATCAAACCAACGCTTTCTCTAGGGAAATCTTCTTTAGCATGTACGAGAGCTTTCTCTTGGATCGCTTCCGATAGTTTCATTGTGTTCTTCCTGCGGTGGGGAAAGAGCCAAATGGTAACTCACCATTAGCTCCAAACCTTAATTTACAAGAACTTACACGTTTGCCACATTTATCTTGAGCTAAAGAAGTTGCGACAGAATCATCTGCCTTCCAATAATTACTACCAGAATAAGAACATTCAGTAGAACGATAAGCCCACTGACAAATATTTCCTATTAATTGCCTTCGTGGAACACTTGTATTAGGTAGGTCGAACTCACTAGCAAGTTCAAAAACAACAGCGTTTCTATTTTCAGAAGCTTTCCTGTCAACGTACCAAATCTCCGTAGGGAAACGTGCGTTTGGATCAGCATCAGATTCTCCATCTAAAAACTTCTTCAATGTTCTTATTCGTCTAACTGTTGCTCCTCCAAGATCATTACCCACAGTTATATCATTTACTAGAAGTAGTAGTGTTGTCATAACACTTCCAGTATTTGCAATTGTTAAAGTTGGTCTAGGAAGAGTACCTTGAGTTGAATACCTGAATCCTTTAGCCTCTATAGGTTGCCTTGTATAAGCTTGTGACGCGAAAGTAATGTTATCAGATACATTAGCATTACAGCCATTATGCCACCTATATGTATCTGTACTACCATGCAAATCGTTACTTAATTGCATCTCAAATAGCTCAATAATTGTATTTGGAGCTAATGTTGAAACGTCTTCATATACGCTACTAATTGCAGTCCAAACAACAGTACCATCTGCGGTTGTTTCACTTATACTTCTTGCCCATACAGGTTCCGTTGCAGCACTCGTTCCAGCCGTTGTAACTTTAAAAAATAGACCATCTACAGGAACTAAAGAAGGTCTTCTTATATCACCGAGATTATATGCGGTGTTCTGTGACCAAGCTGCTACTACCATTTATGGTTCAAAATACTGAACGAATGTTGCTTTAAGAGAAACTCTATTCTTATAAATTAATGATTTAGTCCAAGTAAAACAACGCCACTTATAAGCAGTAGAAGAATCTAATGGTGTCCAACCAAAAGTCGCACCATCATCAGCTCTAGCATTTAAAAAGGTTTCTATCGTATCTGCATCTGTCTCAGAAATTTCCCACCTTAAACTCCATGTCTTTGGATTCTGATTAAGACCAAAGCGTATAACTTGAGCGTAACCATCACCAAATTGAACCTGTCTCATATTTGGTTTGCTCGTCTTTGCTGCTCCGTATGTTGGAGTAATTGCAGGGAAATTAGCCATGATTAATAAAGTGTGCCTCCAGGTCTTTGCTGTCTAATAATTTCTGATTGAACAGCAGCACCAATAAGTTCTCCTAACTGTCTACTTCTATCATCATCCCCTTCTGCTGACGAACCAGAAGCATCTACATTAACAACCATTGAACCTCCCATTGCATGATTTGGGACGATATTACCGCTTGAATTAGGAACAAAAAGCTCTGGTCCTTTCTCTCCAACAATGTAAGGAGTATCACCTGTTACAGGGCCACCTGCTGCTCTCTTACTGAAATATTCCCCCATCTTCCCAGGCAATGATCCCATAAGAGAATTAACTCCGTACTGAAGCATCATCCTTCCTATTTGTCTAAAGACACTACTTGCTACTTGCCCTAGAGTTTTTGTTCCATCAATTGCACCTTCAATTGCATTAACTAAACCATCTTCTATTGTTTGAGCTATCTGCTTATAAATATTTTCAAGTTTTACAACTTCAGCAGCTTGCTCCTTTGTGATTTCTAAATCTCTTACTTTTTTCTTAATAACTTCGAGAAGATCAGCGTCTATTGTTTCCAACGTAAAACCTTGTGCTGCGACTTCTTCAGCTATTTGTTGCTGTATCCCTGCCTCTACTGTTCCCAACTCGATAATACGTTCAAGATCTTGTTTCTTTTTATCAAGAGAATAAAGTTTATCTGCACCTGAACCTAAAAGATTACCAGTCTCTCCCTTGTTTATATTCTTCATCAAAGCATCTATATCATTATCAACTGCTGTAAGGCCTTTTCTTTGATTAGGAGATCTGCTCAAAAATTCTCTTCCCATACCTTTAGGTATCAGACCTGTAACCACCATTTCCCTAACTTTCTGCTTCCATTTGCTACCACCCACATTTTGCTCCACCAACTGCCTTTCACCATGTAAATTCATTATCGACTTTTCATTCTCATTCATATCTCCCCATGATTTACCAGACGCCTGTATATCACTGACTCTTCTTTCAAACTGAGAGAATCTATTTGATTTTGATAGTTTCTGCGTTAAACCGAGCAATACCCCCGAATTATTTATCAATTCAGCAACAGAAGCTCTTATTAAGGTAAAAGCTTTACCCATTTCATTACCAAAGTCTTGAGCATCATTACCAAACTGCTTAAAGCTGTTTACCCCTTTCTGACCTATTAATTGAGCTAGTTTTTCAGTTGCAGCAGCCATAGCAGCAGCCTCTCCTTTTATCTTCTTAAGCATTTCTAAGTGCTTCCCATAAGCAGTATTTGTTTCGCCTAAAGCACCAATAACAGCATCAACATCAGGATTTAATGCGTTAAATGCCTTGCCTAGTTCAGCAGTTTTACCAACGAAAGCATCTACCTGCTGACCTAAAGCACTAAAGAGTATCTGCATACCGAAGCCTTTAGATCCCATTAAAGATTGCCCAACCGCACCAGTAAGCCCACCAGCTACAGCCCCAGGGCCACCCCCAAATAACATTGGGAAACCTGCTCCAAGCATTACATTCTCGCCAAATCTGCCTAGTGCAGCTCCTCTATCTGCTCTTCGTTGTTTTGCAAGTCGATTCCTTTCATTAATTCTTTGAACTTCCTTACGATGATTACTTGCTTCTAACTCCCATCTATTCTGAATTTCTTTATATCTATCTAATGCTGATGCTTTAATCTTCTTATCTGCATCTGCTCTTAATTTATTTCCTCGTTTAATACTTTCTTCTTTCTCCTTTGCTTCAGCTTTAGCAAGCTCTGTAGGACTAATCTGCTTGTATAACTCTTTTCTCTTTGCTATTTCTTTATTTATTCGTTCTTCTAATTGAACAACTTTTACAAGTTGACTTCTAAATTTATCGCTAGTTGAATGTAATTTAGATAATTCTTGTCTTGCATTAGCTAAGTTATCCTCCAGTCTTTTCATTAAAGGAGTTCTATCTTTGAATTTAGATTCTCCGCCATATATTCCCTGTAACTCATCACTCATCCTGTCACCCATCATCAGACCAATGGGGCCAAATATAGTTTCAAGGAAACCACCTTTGTTTTGTGTCGGACCTATGCTCCCACCTTTCTTCCCGAAACCTGGCTTGTTTTTAGACAACCAACTAGACATTTCCTTATCTAAATTCCTTCTTGCAGCATTTACTCCGTTAAGACTTAGGACAGCTTGTTTTTCAAAATCGACAAAACCTTTAATAGCACCAGCAGTCCAACTCGCAGCGTTTAACCCTGTACTTAAAATACTATAAGCAACATTGACGGCTGTTATCGCTTCACTAGCTCTAGCTGACCATAAGGCGATCTTGTTTATATTTTCAATCCAAGCCTTATTTAAGAATCCTAATTTCCCTGTTAATATTTCGATACTACGACTCAAAGTTATAACACCAAGACCTTTCCCTGCTCCTCCAAACTTTCCTCCAAATATTCCACCTATTAGATTCCCTGCACCCTTCATCGTTGAAACAATTCCTTGCCATGCCTTCTGCATAGCCCAAAGATCTGCTGTTACAAAACCTTGAACTGCCTTTGTTTTTGCTAACTCAAGATTATATCCAATCATTGCCTTCCTGACTTGAATACTTGCCTGAAGGTGCTTGCCTGTTAATGCGACTAATTTTTCCTGTACCTGCTGCGTCTGTGCTAGTGCTTTTCTCTTTGTATCAAGGCTTCCTATCGCCCCATATCCTGTTACAGGAGATGTTTGACCTGAAAATGTCCTCCCTAACTCTTTATCAACTGCTGCTGCTGCCTTGTCTCCAGCAAACGGCATAGAGCTAGTATCCCTCTCATCACCACCCCATAAAGAGCCTTTCGGGAACAGAGATCTTAATCCTTTACCTACTCCTAGTTGCCTAGAAGTTCTAATAAAGTCAATCATATTAGCTTCTGCTTGTCTTACACCTTTCCCTAAGTCATAGAAGAATTTCGTACCCGTAAGTATTGCAGCACTACCACCAACCACACCAGTGATCGCACCAGCATGTGCAAGTGTAAAACCAGTCAAAGCAGTTGTTGCTTCTATAAGTTTTCTACTCAGAGCTGGGAATCCTGCATTCCCCTTGGTTAAAACCCTTATTGCAGCATCAAGTGCGCCTAGCCTTACAACAGCATCAGCAATGTCTCCTCTTTTCCCAATTATTCCTCCAAGAGCCGCTCCAGTAAGCATTCTGGTAAACCCTTGCGGCCCAGACATGCTCTTTACTGATTTAGCTAATTTGCCAACAGACTTTTCAGCCTTAATAGCCTCCTTTGCAATTCCTCCAAATCCTTGTTTTGCAATATGATCTAATTTCTTATCTATACCTACTAAAGATTTATCAATACGATCTAATGTCTTGCTGAGTTTATTTACAGCACGATTTAACTCGGTATCCTTAACCTTAAATTCAATTAAGCGGGTATAACTAGCCAAACCCTCTTGAGAACAAAAACTATCCCTAGCTTACCTTGTTTGTGTTCGACTAGCAGCACCTCTTTGTCTTGCTTCTCTATCTCTTTCCATTTCTTCATTTTGAAGAGAGAAAAATGCAGCCCAATTTATCAACTCTTCTCGTGTAAGAGTCTGATTTAATTCTGCTACTGTCTTGCCTAACTCTTTTGCTAAAGAATAAACAAAACGTACTTCTCCTCTAGCTTTTCAAGTCTGCTTTAGCTTCCTCTACCTCCTTATCCGTTCCAGACTCAAGCATTGCCAACTGGATTTCTTGTAATACAGCCGCTTCAACTTCTCTTCTAAGAGCTGCTTTCTCTCCATCACTAAAGAGCCTCTTACCTTCAGAATCCAAAGCCTTTTGAATCATCAAAGCTAATGCAAAATCATTAGCATCATCACTATTAGTTTTTTTCTGAATAGATTCTCTCTCAGCAATCGTCAAAGGATGCCAGTAGACAGAAAGAAGAGCCTCTCCATTCTTTACTACATCATGTTGATATAACTGACTTACTCCGAAGTTATTACGGAGCAGTTCGAGGGCTTTAGCCATAAAAAAGTAATCTTTACAATATTAGTATACTAGGCATTGGCAGAAAACTGACAAGTGATGACACCTAGATAATGGGATTCATCATCATCTTCAACTCCTCCAGGCCCAACAATTTCCTGAACCCTTGGTTTACAACTATAAGTATCAACATAATCAGAAGCATTGATAGAAGTCAGTCCATCTATAATCACTTCACCAATACTTGCTAGAGCAGCAGTCCCTTTATTCTTAGGAACATAAATACTACATTGAATAAAACCAACATAATAATCACTCGAAGCACCTTGATTCTGCATTGTTGATTGACCGAAATTCACAGAAACAACAACATACGAAATTGATTTCCCTGGCGTTATATATGGCACATTGTCATATACCATCTTCACTTTAGGATTTGCATCTGATACTGCATCAGTAACAGCTTTCTCGAAAGCAGCTCTAGTGTTTACAAGTGTCATAGTTTCAAGTAGCTGATACGACCTGCATTGTCTAAGTCTCCCCCAACTCTAATATCAGGACGTTTCTTATCGGTGAAAAATCTATCAATCTTATATGTTAACCCCTCAGCAAAAGTCCCTGAACCATCTGCTAGGTAAGCAAATATCTGAGATTTAGGAGATAAAACAGCCTTCGGAGCATATTGGGCTGTATTCCCTATAAAAACAGATTTATTGATCTTAAATGTTGTAGGGACTGTATATCTTTGTTTTAGAAGAGGTCTATAACCTGGCAAAAGCTTATTCCCCTTATATTTGATCCTTGCCCATTCAGGTTCCCTCCCTTTCTTCTCTCTAGTAATACGTCTGGTATCAGCCTTCCAACTAGAAGCAAAGAAGCCTGTTAATACGGGGCTAACTCCTCCTTTTGCCGTAAACATCCCTTTATTAGATAAATCATTAACAACAGAACGAACAAAACCATTAAGTTGAACTTCTATCTCCTCTTTTAAATCATCACGAATCATATTGGCAAAATCCTTTGCCTTCATCTCTGTATAAGAAATACCTTTCGCCATTAGAACCTCACTAATAAGGTATATAGATACACTTGACCACCTCTCCTCGTGTCTATATCAACGATTTGAGCTGTATGAGTACTACCTGCATAACTTAAAACCACCTCATCTTCAAAAGTAGG
>Ga0208158_1000760_pt1 | contig 10913 bp, 7 predicted proteins | sample 8_EtaG_FD_184081 | JGI IMG/M metagenome (GOLD analysis project Ga0208158, IMG submission 184081) | Marine viral communities from the Subarctic Pacific Ocean - 8_ETSP_OMZ_AT15162 metaG (SPAdes) (version 2) | ecosystem: Environmental > Aquatic > Marine > Oceanic | place: Pacific Ocean | collected...
AATACAACCAGAGCACTATAGAAATACTACAATAATAGATGCACATTGTTTGGAGTTTGAATCATTTGCTATTCCAGGTTTCCAAGATATGGGTTATGACAGCTAGTAGTTGCAAAAATTGCGGACATGGGTGTCATTGCTCGAATGGTGGTAGTTGCAGTTCTTGTGGCTGTGCTAACTGTGAGCATGATACCGAAGCAGAAAGGTTATGGGATGGCGGGTATTGATATCATAAAAACTCTTCAAGAAATGTTTACTAAAAGTTCACCACAAACAGATATTTTAAATTATCTAAAAGAAAAGGGATATAGTGACAAAGCGGCTGCAGGAATACTTGCTAATATTGAATTAGAAACAGGTGGTACTTTTGATTATCAACAAAAAGAAAAAAAAGGTGATGCTTATGGTTTGTTTCAATTTGATTTCATGAAACCATATTATGAGGATTATCTTTTGCGAGAAGGTAAAGATGACTCTATGGAAGCCCAAATAGATTTTATGGATGATGTTGTTAAAGGAAATGAAGAAATGTTAGGTGGGAAAGAAAGAGCAATTTTAAAAGGAGAATTATTTTCTGGTAAATTTGAACCAGATAGAATAGCTAAAAGTTTTAATTCTATTTTTGAAAAAGGAAAACTAGAAACCGATTATGGCAATCGTGAGGATTTAGCCAATAAAATTTACGAAGAATATTTTTAATGAATGGAATGGCTAATCGCAATTCTTTCTGGATGGATAGTCCAGGAGACAATAAGAGAAGCAACTGAGTTAACTAATAATAGTGGAGGTACAAATATGTTAGGTGGATTACCAGTAGAAATGATTACAATGCTAGGCTCTAGTGTACTGGGTGGATTTATGTCTATCTGGGGACAGAGTATCAAAGCAAAACAAGACGAACAGAAAATGTTATTGGCAAGAGCTGATAACCAAATGAAACACATAAACGCCGCTCGTACATACGAGAACAAAGGCTTTCAATGGACTAGAAGAATTATAGCTTTAACCGCAGTATTCAGTATAATACTATGGCCTAAAATAGTACCTGTATTTTTTGATACAAGCGTATGGTTAACATGGACTGAGTTTAGCAGAGGTTTCTTATTCTTAATTGAGAAAAAAGAAATAGTTATGGATAAAGAGTTCTTTGGTGTTGTTATAACTCCATTAGATACTCACCTAATGTCTGCAATCATTGGATTATATTTTGGTGGAAGTCTGGTTAAAAAATAATGAAGATATCAGATAACACAGCGATAAGCATGCCCATGAGAAACCTAATTGGTCTAATTATGGCCATAGGTATTGGGATCTTCGCCTACAGTGATTTGACACAAAGGCTAACAGAACTTGAGACTGCAAGACAGTTGATGGAAGCTGATTTGTTAAAAAAAGCTGAGCAAACGCCAGTCGATCAGGAGCAGTATATGTTACTAGAATTTATCGCAGGGCAGTTTGAGGTTATGGAAACAGAAGTACAATCTATTGAATCAAATAATATAAACATAGACTTTTTACAAACACAGGTTGAAAAACTGCAAAACGATGTAGAAATGTTAAAGGATAAGGTGAGGCAAAATGGAACCTACTAGCACAATCGCGCTGGTGTTTAGTTTATGCATGTTTGTCAATGGGTCGTTGGACGGCCATATGATGACAGACGGATTATCAAAATGCTTGAAAGCTAAACGTGAGGCCGAGCGCAACTTGGCAGTTGGCAGAGAGAATGTTATTCGTTATGAGTGTGGTCAAGTCAAGGCAGAGCTTAGACCAGACGCAGAAGGTAACTTAAAAATATATAAAATACTAGAGGATAAATATTAAAAATGAAAACTATATTAAAAAATAATTTATTATTAGCAATTTTATTAACCTTTATTCTTGCGGTTAGTTCTACGCCTGCGTGGGGAGATTCCACAAATGATAATAATGCACAAACAAATTCATCAGGCAGTAATACTCAGATAACAGGTGGATATACGGCTACTACGACAAACAACAATGATGGTCAAACAAATACAACTACAAGCACTACAACTAATAACAGCACTACTAATGGGTCTGACATACCTGTAGGCTCGGCAAATGCCCCCTCTTACTCAGCAATGAGTCAAGATGTATGTTCAATGGGTGTTAGTGGTTCGGTTAGTACTGGTGTACTAGGATTTTCGGGCGGCAAGCATGTCAGAGATTTAAACTGTGAACGTATTAAGCTTAGTAAAGTACTTTTTGATTATGGCATGAAAGTGGCGGCTGTGTCAATTTTGTGTCAAGATGAGCGAGTTTTTGAAGCCATGCTTATGGCAGGAACTCCTTGTCCATTTGAAGGGAAGATTGGTGCGCAAGCTATTGAGCAGTGGAATAAGTATGATGTTGAAAGACCAGACTACGACTCTTACGTATCCAAACTAGAAACACGTTCTCGTATTGATGAAGAGTTAGCAGAAATAGCAAGACAAGAAGAAGCTGAAAGACTTAGAAAAGAACAAGAAGCGCTAGCTAAAAAAATAGCTGAAGAAAAAGCAAAACTTGCAACTTTAAAAGAACAAGAAGAAGTAGATAATATAATTATTGAAACTGATTTAATAACTAACGAAAAAAGAATAATTAACGTACACGGCGAATGAAATATATATTACCCATACTAATTACATGTGGGTTTTTGTTTGCTTGGGACAAAGCTTTCTCTACTGAAATAGACACTGGTAATATATTAACCAATTCTACTTTTGGAACAGGCGACACCACAACTACAACTGGTTGGTCAACCAGTGGTGATGATGGTATTCACACTCATGGTGCTTGGAATGGATTCCCATATCAAACAGGTATGGATGATAGCGGTGGAGTATTGGCATTTGAAGGGCATGAAGAGGATAATGTATACCAAGATGTAGATTTAGTTGATGATGGCCATTTAACACAATCAGAAATGAATCAAGGTTTTACCTCAACTATGGGGGCAGACGCATGGTTTTGGAATAATATAGAAAACACACTTACTCTTAAACAAACTATTACAGGTGCTGATGGTTCAGTATCTACACAAGTTAGAGAAATAACTGGCACTAGCAGTACAACTGGTAATAAGTTTACAAACTATACAAACGAATACATTCAAGGTTCAAATACACAAACAGATATTACAATTAGAGCAGAGTTATTTAACGAAACTGCAGGCACAGCTTATGATAATTCTCATCGTGGGCCAGATGTAGATAATGTTACATTAAATATAACGTACAATGAAATACCCCCTATCAATGAAGATGCACAGGAAGCTATAGATGATATAGAAGAAAATATACCTGATATACCAGAAGATTGGTATGATGATTCTTATGAATATATGCCCGAAGATGACTGGTCTTGGCAGGATAATTATGTTATAATAGAAGATGATTTTGAAGACTTTACAGAGTTTGAGGAATATGATATAGAATTTGAAGACTTTGATAATGAGTTTATTATTGGAGATTTTGAAGAGTTAGAAATTACTGAATTTGAAGAAGTTGATTTAGATTTCTTTGAAGAAACTAATTTCGATATGGCACCACCACAAGATTTTTTTGAAGAAGATTATGGTGATGTTGAAATAATAGAAGAAATATTTGAGGAGGAGTTTGAAGAAGAGTTTACCGCTTTCTTAGAAGAATCTGGAATGGCTGAAGAATTTGAGGCGTTCCTAGAAGAAGAAGGCATGACTGAGCAGGAGTTTTTTGAAGAGATAGCTGAGGAGGAGTTTAATGATGAACTTACTGAGGAATCTTTTGAAGAGATTGACGAGCCAATGGAAGATAGCACAACGGAGGAAGAAAGCCTTCAAGAGGTTGCTGAGAATGAAACAGAGGCAATGGAGCCAGAACAAATGGAGGAACCAGCTTCAGAAACTAAACAAGAAGATAACGTAGCAAATAATGAATCAGAACCCGAAGAGTCAGAACAAGAAGAACCAGAAGAAAAGGAATCCGATAGCGCAAGCGCTGAGGACACCGAAGTACAGTCAGAAGAAGATGGAGAGCAAGAAACTGTACGACAGGAAATGGACTCCGAAGACGGGATTGCTACAGATGTTGCAAAAATAGAGAGCAAAGTTAATAAGAATTTAAAGAATGTAGCTAAGCAAATAGCTAAAATAGTAAAACAAAACACAAAGAATCTCACAAAAGAAGAATTATTTTTTAAAAATAATAACGGTTTAAGCGCTTATGCTGACCAAAATTTCTATAAATCAAAACGTATATATGAAGGTAATGTAGGTTTATTCGAAACACAGGTCGACTTAGGCGCTTATTCTATGCAAATTTATGTAGGGGCTTCACTTGTAGAATATACGGGCTCAGACCCTATCCAAAAAAGAATAGAAAAATTAGATTTTTTATCTGGACAAAAAGCTGCAATTATGTTAGAATTGCAAGTATTAAAACAACAATAATTATATGAAAATCATAGAAAAACTTTCAACATATGCCGCATTAATCGGCGTAATTGGAGCCATCGGTGGAGGTTTCTATACATGGGGCCAGTTCAATACTAGGCTTGATGCAATAGAATCAGCACCATCTGTTGACTTATCACCACTAACAGCAAAAGATAAAGAATTAGCTAACAAGATAGATGAAGCTTTATTGTATGCCAATGAATACAAAGTAGACTTAATTGACAGAATTAAGAAGGTAGATGATAAAATTAAACCTACTGATTTAACTTTAGTATTTAAAGAAATTGGCAAGATTAGAGAACAAATAGCTATGCTACCTGAACGTGCTAATTTAAAACCTATTTTAGAACAACTTCAAATGTTAGAAGAATATGGTTGGGAATTAGAAGAGGATGTTGAAGAATTAAGCAAACAAGTTGCAATCGTATCCAAAGAAAACGAACTACAAGATATTCAAATAGAAGAAGTTAAAACTTTAAACAGTAATCCTTTAGGCGGCTAATCTAGCCCCAAAGCTTTTCTCAAACGCATTTTTTCAGCTACAGTCTTTTGATTAGTAGACCCTATTCTATATTGTGGGTTTATTGCTTTCAATGCTTCTGATTGTAATCTACTCATATCTGGTATAAATACCATGTGTGGAGGATTGTTTACATTATGTTCTACTATCTTAGCTAATAGTTTTTTTATTTCTGCTTGACCATCATTGATTAATGATGCGTCTTTTCTTTGACCACCTAATATAATATTACGTAAAGCATTTGTAATCTGTGCATTCATTCTTTGTTTAAATCCGCTAGCCGCTCTATCTAGTTTTCTTTCTAAATATAAAGCTTCTCTATTTTTAGATAATTCAGTAGGAGTAAATCCAACAGTTTGCATAATTAAATCCATAGCACTTAAATCATCTGTAACTACTTGGCCGTATCCTGTTTGTACATAACCTTTTGTTTTATAATCCATTACTTTAGTTATATTACGAACTGATGTAGGTAACATTTTTCTAAATACTTCTCCATAATCACCCTCACGTAAGCCATTGTTAATTAAAGCTTTAGCTGGGTCTAAAAATACAGAACCTGGCGCACCTAAAAACTCTTCTACTCTAGCACCTGTATTTAATCCCATCATACTTAATCCAGCTCTAACTTGTCTAGACCAAGGCGCTATACCAAATCCAATACGGGCTTGTACATCTATGTTTAAGTAAGAGTTAAGCAATCCTGCTTCCATCGCTTCTATCAAACCTGTATTCCAACCCGCTTCATATAACATGTTACGGAACTCAGTTCTAATATCCGAATCTACGCCTGTTATTAACTTCTTAACTCCGTTTATAATATCCTCAGCATCTTCCGCTCCAGGCAAGCCCATGAGCCCCCCTGTGAGACCTAACATCAACATAATTCTAGCAAAAGCTTTTCTACCCATAATGTTAGCTGCTTTACTTCTATTTATATCCATAGCACCCATACTTAATCTACCATCTTTAAATTTAAGTGTAGGTGGGTTAAGAAGTCTGCCTAATAAACCAAACATTTGCGTAATGTATGTCATAAATAAGGCAGGTAGTGCACCAAAGTTTCTAGCCATCCAAGGTCTATTTTCTTTACCGTAAACACCAAACGTTTCTTCAGTCATGAATCTAGCAAATGCCGCTGGGGAATCGCCATACATATCTTTATGATTTTGATAATCCATATCACCTTCAAACATTATATCTGCATTCTTCATAACATCAGGATTGTTTTTAGCTAAACGGAATGCTGCAATAAATGCTGTAAGACGTGACACAGATTCCATAGTGTTAAATGCGCCGCCTACTAATACGTTTTCTATTTTCTTAATTGTTCTTCTATTACCTCTACTAGCATCTCCCAATCCTTCTACCATACCAGCTTCTTGTAAAGCTTGTCCTTGTTTAATTGTACCGTCTGCAATAGAATTATATAAAGCTTCATATAACTCAGGCTCAGTATCTTTAATTGTATCTATGTATTCAAAATCAAGGAATGCATCTTCATACTGCCGTTCACCATTAACAGTTCCACGTTTAGCCATTGCACTAGCAAAAGCTAATGACTTAGCTAACTCTGTAGCTGTAGCTTTGGTGCCCCCTAGTTGAGACAGTATCGGGCCTGTAAATTGAACAGCAGACATAATCTGTAATAGTGCAGATGATAAGTTGCCCCCCAAGTACCACCAGAATCCTATTCTTCTTGCAAATGCAAATTCATGTGTTGGGTCTTCAGTGTATTTGTAGAATTTTTCCGCCGCTGTAATTAAATTATTGTCACCTTTTTCTTCTGCAAACTTTATAGTATTATCATAAGCTTTATTTGCATCTCTATTAAATCTGTTTCTGGCAATTGATTGACTTGCTATTGCTATGTATTGTAAAGTTGAACGTGTGAAGTCTGGATCATAACCTGGTACACCTTCCATACCTACACTTTTATCTCTTTGTGCAAAAAACTGATTAATACCTAATACATTTTTATCTAAACCTTTTTGAGCTAATGATTGTCTTAATTCTTTAACAGCTTCATTATATTTTTTAGCATTTGTATCTGACAGATATTGAGAGATATATTCTAAGCCATAAGGTTTTTTAGCATTCTTTAAACGCGCTCTCATTTCTTGTATAGTTTGCCTAGCTGGTTTACTTACTTCAGCATCAGGAAACTTAACACGTATTAAAGTGTAAGCTTGTTGTGCATCTGCATTAGTTTCAAATTGTTGATACCATAGTTGCAAAGGCTTACCATCTTCATCTAAGTTATTAGGGTCTTTTACAGAAATATAGTATTCACCAAATCGGCTAAGGGGGGCATATGGTACTTGTTGTCTACCTTCCACCGCATTAGCTACATCTCTTAGTTTATTTAAACCAGATGTTTTATTACCTAATAATACATCTACTTCTTCTACCGCGTTTTCATAAAAAATATCAAGTTGCGGCGATGTGCTATACTGTAACATAATAGCAGATAATTCTTTGTGTATAAATCTAATTTGTGCAGGGTCTAAGTTTTCTAATTTATAAGATATTTGGTCTTCAGTTAAGCCCTCAAAATTAAATACTGTTTGTAGTTCAGGTAATCTTGGATTGAACTGTCTTAATAAATCTAATGCAGATAATAAGTTAGGTATATGGTCTCTTGCTATTTCTGCTTTTAAAAATTCTTTGTTGATAGATTCCATTACTGTTTGATGGTCTTCAAAAGCACCCGCGACATCTCCAGTCAATACTACCATTTCACCCGCTTTGACTGTTGAGTTTTTGTCACTGCTGTCTTTTGGTGCAATAAATACTAATTCATCTTTTTCGTTTCTTGTAACTTTTGTACCAGTCATTTGACTTATGATATGCGCTTTATCCAAAAGCTGTGCCATGTATGGGTCTTTCTTAACTTCTAAATACCTTCTTCGTAGTTGTGCTGTAAGTCCTGCTTGTAAGTGTCTGCCGTACCTTAGTTGATTCATAACCGCGCCATATAAGAATCTAAATGGTGTATTCTTTTTAGCCCATGTTCTTGCATGCCCTAAGAACTTAGCAAACGCACTCATGTTCTCATAAGTGTAATTATCATTCTCACCATCCCAACCACTAGTTGTATCTTTCTCGGCTTTATCTAATTTTCTAGTAGTGTCTCTAGTTTCTTGTCTGTTCTGTGTATCAGTTTCATCTGTAAATTCTCCTACGTTGTACATAGATACAGTGTAATTATCTTCATTGTTGTATTCTTTAGAAAATCTGTAGTCACCAGTTTCTGTAGTTTCATACTCTTGAAATACTTTATTAATAACTTTAGAAGGTTTTACAGTTGGCTGTATACCTGGATACAGTCTTTGAACTTCAGGAAAACTAGTAATATTAGCCGCTGTTACTTTATCTCCTTTATAATTTATTTCTGTTCTAAAAGTACCTTGTGCAAATAATGTTCCCTTTTGTAAGAAATCTTCTAGTATCTTTTTATTAACAGGGTCTTGTCTTCCTTGTGGATTATTTTTAAATTCTCTTACACCTTTTACTTTAAAAACTATACCTACAGGAACTACAGTTTGATCTCCGTGTATTAATCCTGTAGTAAAAGTTCTGTGTCTACCTTCATGACTTGTAACTCTACCAACTAATGTATCAGGGTTAATGTCAATTTCTAAAAAGGGGGCACCTATTTCGAAACCTTTTTCAATACCTTGTGTCAAAGCTTTAATTGATGCAGTGCTGTATTGGTCTTTATAATTTAAAACAGGTACTAGACTTTGGTATTGTTTTACTGACATAGGAACATATAATGATTGGTATCCTTCAGTTTCAGCGGTTAATCCCATTGGTACTGCTAAGTTCATACCAGGGTCTGTTGATTTATCTCTGTACTTAGTTGCCCATCTAACTTTTCCAGGCTTCATAGAAAACTTAACATTGATATTTTCAAATGCATTTGGTGACATAAATTTATTTAAAAAACTAGTGTATACATCTGCTAGTATTACTTTATTTACGTCGCTCTTATCTATCTTATTGCTAAGTATAATAGTACCATCCCCACTTAAAGCGTCTAATGCCATTCGGTTTATGTCAGAATGTGTGGCCATATCTAAAGCTTGGAAGTCTGTTTCTATTCTTTGACCTACAATACCTGCTTGTATATTGTCAAATATGTCTAAAGGACTATTAAATCCTGTAGTTTTTAAACCATATATAAGAGATAATATTAAAGCTTTTAATTTTCTAAATATTTTTTGTATTTTAGTTTCTTCAGCAATGGCTTGATTATTGCCAATAGAAAAATCAGCAAAACCATGTGCCATAGCTTCTTCAATTAAATAATCTTGAAGTGTTTGGCCTTCTCTGTCGCCAGTCATTTTTTCTTCTTTAAATTTGCCTTCATAAAATTTACGTCTGCTAGAACCTTTTGGAAGATAGAACGGTATAAATTTATCGTTAGCTACTTTAGTTAATACTTTCCATTCAGTTTTTGTAAAAGCTCCTGCATTATATAATGCATGAATTACTTCGTGATTTAAAGTTTTAGTTAATTGGAATAATGCAGCTGTCATTGCTACTTTATCATTAGCTTTTTTAGCGTTATTAAAACTATCAAAATCAAAACCTAATTTTATTAACCTAAAATCTTTTATTGCTAAATTTGATATCTGACCAAAGTCTTCTTCTACTTCACCTATAATCTCTTGTGAAAGTATTTCACCTTTTTTAGATAGCCTAGAAAATTCTCCATTAGCAGTTAAATCTTTTACAAGACCTAAGTCTATACCAGGTAAACCTAATTTATCTAACATTTCTCTAAAAGTATATGCAATAGAAACTCTTAAGTCATCTGATATTTCTGTATTAATTCCAGGATTTGTATATGTATCTCCTGACTCTTTTTGAGAATACATAGTAACAGTTTCTTTGATAGGAGTCTTTTTAACTTCACGTCTTCTTCTATTTACTTTTTTAGTGTATGCACTGAGAGTGCTTTTTAATTTAGTAGAAGTAAATGTTTCCCAATCAATAATAGGTTCTATACTCATTGTTTGTAGTAAGTCATTTAATTGCTTACGTGCAAATGGTGTATGATTTATAATGTGTTGATATGCTTCTATTTGTTTTATTATCGGGTCACTAATAGCAGGGTCAGTTGAACGAGACCTTGCGTCCGCTCTTAACTTTACTAGTTCTCTTTCTGCTTGACGAATTGCTTTAGGAGATAATATAGGTATTAAAGAAAACTCACCTTTAGGTGCAAATGGATTTGTAAGTATGTGGTTTTCTCTGTTTAAGAAATCTTTCTTAGCTTGTACTGCTTTTTTATAACTCTCACTAGTTAAGCCATAGTTAAATCTAGCTGTCGCAATTGCTCTGTTAAAAGAAGCCGTAGCCTCTTTAATTAAAACATTGTTTACTTGTTTGTTTTTCCAACCGCGCGAGTCTAGTGCTTCACCTAATTTACGAGCTTGTTGTATTCTAGTTACCAAAGGTAACTTATATAAATCTTCAAATGTAGAACTTTCTGTATATGTACGCGGGTCATACTTAATTACGTTAAGTAATCTTTCGCCCGTAAGACTAGCTCTTTCTTCCGCAGTAACAGGTTCATTAACTCTAACCTTTTCACCAACTACACGCTCAACCTCAACTGGCCCCCCTTTATCACTTGCGATTCTTTCAAATCTAATTGGTTTGTCAGTTTTAGCAGAGTTAATTATATTTCTTAAATTACGTCCACCTTCTGTTTCGCCTTTTCCTATTTTAGTTGTGTTAGTTACTTGTCTATCAATGTATGCTCTACCACGGTCACCTTGGTAATAACCTAATTCATCTAGTGTTTGTTTATCTTCTTTTGATAAGAAGTTCTCATCACCTACACCTTCACTCTCTCTGTTAAATGTATCTCTTAACCAATAGTTGTAATCTTTAGCTACTTCTTCTCTAAGTCTATCTCCAGAAAATGCATCGTACTTT
>Ga0208158_1000764_pt1 | contig 10873 bp, 17 predicted proteins | sample 8_EtaG_FD_184081 | JGI IMG/M metagenome (GOLD analysis project Ga0208158, IMG submission 184081) | Marine viral communities from the Subarctic Pacific Ocean - 8_ETSP_OMZ_AT15162 metaG (SPAdes) (version 2) | ecosystem: Environmental > Aquatic > Marine > Oceanic | place: Pacific Ocean | collected...
AGCTGGTGGTTGAGAAAAGCCAGGGCTGGGTCCTTGAACACGAGGTGCTCCTCCTGGACTTCTTAAAGGTGAGCTTCCTGCATATGTATGACTACTATCAACGTCTATAGTAATACCAGTAATTCCTACATTAGTTGCATCGCCAGTTCCACTTGTATTTACGTTGACATCAGTACCACCAGCATCAAAGTCAGAACGTACTCCAAAATCAACCACCTCATTGACTGGAGACACAATAGGATTAGAGGTTCCTGATACTGTAAAAGTTGAAAAATCTTCAAAAATTAATCTTATTGATCCACCATCTTTTGCAAATAATTTTTTAACTCTCCTTGGTGTTGATCCATCTAAAGCAAAAAGTTTTTGTATTCTTCTGACTGTACTACCATCTAAGCCAAATAGTTTAGCCGCCATTTTTTATCTCCTAATATTGTCCTACGAAAATAGCTCCATTTGTAAAGTCACCAGAAACTGGGTCTACGTTACCACTATCTGTTTCTAACACTATTATATGCCCAATTTCTTGTTGTACATATGCAGTTGTTGCAATTTGTGTAGTATTTGTATTTGCAGAAGCAGTAGGTGCCGCAGGTGTTCCAGTAAATGTTGGTGATGCAATGTTAGCCTTTACTGATAAATCAACTGTTCCAAACGATAGATTCCCACTTCCATCTGTTTGCATAACTTGTCCATTACTTCCATCAGCACTTGGATAAGATAATCCACCAGTATTAAACCCACCTACTAAAACATCAGTAACTGCCGCTCCGCTGCCTGCACCATCAAATGAAACTAACTTTGTGTCTCCTGCAAGAATTGTTACGTTCGCACCAGAGCCTTGACTTATTACAATATCTTGATTACCACTTGTTCCATTATGAATATATTGCACTCTTTTAATGGTATTAGGTGTTATTGTAATAGTACAAGTACTATCTAATGTTCCTGTGTATTTAAGAACCATGCCTCTAGCTGGGTCTGTAGCTCCATCAGCAACTACTGTAGAATGAGTGTCAGCGTTAGTAGTAATAGCCTCTGTGCCAAATGCCATAGCTTCACCAATAAGCTCTAGATTTGTATTTGTGGTATTACCCCATGTTCCACTGGCATCGCCAGTTCCCATTTCGTTTAGTCTAAGGTTATTTACATAAGTACTAGCCATTTAATTGCTCCTCTAAGCTATTGTGACAATCGCATTTGCTCCTGCCGCAGGGAAAACAATTCTAAATGTACCAGAAGAAACTGTAAAGTCTCCACCAAAGTTTAAAACTGCAATAGCTTTATCGCCATTGGTACTATTATAAATTAGTGCTCCTCTTGCAGTAAATGATGCACTTGTCCATGTTGGGTCATCTGAATCAAAGAAAGCAGTTGTGCCACTTGTTGATACAGTCCTATTTGCTAATGTTACTCCACCAGTCGTATATCCACTACCATTTGCTACTTCGTTGGATGTTGTATATGCAGTAGTAGATGCTCCTAATGATGCAGAACTTGTATAAAGAGCTATCTTTATAGTATCTGCGACTAAATCATGTTGCTCATCTAATATTTCAGCTTTAAATGATGTAGCCATTGCTTGTGTTATCGCCATTTTTTAAATACCTCCTTCGTATTCTGCTTGATAATTACGTTGCATTTCTTGTTGAAACAAAGCTATTGCCTCATCAAATTGTGCCTTATACAAGTTTACACTATCTGGAGCCTTTAGAAAAGCAGAACTTTCCAATAAACAAGCAGTTAGCAAAACTTGCTCTGCATTATCTCCCACCCAACTATTGGCGTTAGAAGGAGACAATCCTGTTTCTAGACCTATAAAGTCTATTTCATATGCTAAAGTAGCACTTGGTGAAGGTGCTAATAAAATTTTAATTCCAGATGTATTCGCATCTTTTGTGGCATACATAAATGGTACTCCAGATGTGCTTGCATTTGGTGTGTAATCTCTAAGGTAGCTATCTACTCTATGTTTCAAGTATATTACATTACTATCAGCTTTAGTAACTGCAACTTGCCTAATCATTCTAGCACCACTTACAGAATATTCTTTTGTACCTACAATTAAATTGCCCGTAAGGTTTTTTCTGTAACATGGCAAATTTGGCAATCTACCAAAAATCATACTTTCAGCTTGTGTTATAATTTCAGGTATTGATGCTTCAAATTCTGCACTATCATCTTCAATAAAATTTTTAATATTTGTTACTAAACTTGTATAATTCATTTAATTACCCCATGTCTGGGAACCATAAGTTCCTTCACCATAACCACTATTAATCGTTACTGATTCGCTTCCTACTGCACTAGTAGCAGATATTCCAGTAACATCTATAATTGTATCTAGACTTACTGTACCAACTCCACCAGTTCCTGCAACACCCATCGTTACATCTGTGCCACCAAATTCATTCGCACCCCAACCATTTACACCCCAACCAGTTGTGAATGATACATCTTGATCAAAAATTGTTTCTCCAATTGCACCAGTTGCTTGTACTCCAGACTGTGGATTCGGCCCTACAAAGATATCTAGTGATACAGTACCTACACCACTGACTCCTCTGATTTCTGAATCACCACCCCAAACACCATAACCAAAAGCATTTTCACCAAACCCAGTTTCATTACTTTCAATTACGTTATTTTCTGCTACCTCTGTTCCAGTTCCTGCAGTACCTTGAGCACCTATGCCTGCTATTGATAGATTTAATGTGCCATTTCCTTCTTCTCCAAATGATCCAACATTACCAGTGCCTTGTACTCCATTTGCTAAAGGCTCATTACCAACTGTTTCAGTTCCAGTAGATGACGTTCCAACCACTCCACTAGATATAACATCAGTTTGTGGTGCAGACGTTCCAATTGCTCCAGTGCCATCAACGCCACCATTTGGTAGCTCAAATATTCTATCATTGGTAATGCTTTCGTTACCAGTGCCACCAGTAGCTTGCACTCCATTAACGCCTACTGCTGGATCATAATCTCCTATTGCAGTAGTTCCAGTTACCTTGGTGACACTTACATCAGTTTGATCCTCTGGTGTGAAATTTCCTATAGCAGACGTTCCAGCAACTCCAGATACATCAAAGCCTGCAAAAGCTGATCCAACTGCAGTCGTGCCTTGTACTCCAGTCTGCTCTTCTTCAGTTTGTAGTTGAACTGTTCCAATAGAGCCAGTTGCATGTATGTTTGTTCCTACTTGTGATCGCTCAACTCTTGATAAAAATATATTGCTAGTAAATGCAAAGTCTATTACTACGTTTTCTACATCTGTACTTGGTCTTGGGTCATATAGTGCAGTAGCATCTATTACATTTTTTGCAGGCGTTAATTGTGGATGTTTGGGGTCGAACTCACTTGGCTCAACTCTTAAATTATTCCATGTAGTTTTTAATTGGGTATAGGGAACTTTAGCTCCACTTATGTCGCTTATAGCTTGTGATTTTTTGCCTGAAGCATAGTTCGCCATTATCTTAAATTAAGCCCTGTAGGTTGCAGTTTTAATGAAACCCCATCATTATCATTAGCGGATGCAAAAGAAAACGCCTCATTATATAAGCCATTAAGTAAAGGAAACTTATCAGGTGCAAACTTTACAGATAATTTACTAGCTAGTCCAGCACATATGCATTCTGACCATGTGTAAGGTATATCTGCATCTTGATTTGATAAAGTAACATCATCTAATTGTGTCATTGCCCAATAATTTAATTTATATGTGCCAATATCTGGTGTTTGCCAAACATATATCTTGTAAATATTGTTAGAGCCAGTTTGTCTGCCTCTATCTATCATATACTGATTAGGTCTTCCAGTATTTGTCTTGTTAGGTATTTGATTATATTCAGCTATCGTAATTCTATTGAGTATAGTATCTGTTCTTGTTGCATCTGCTGAATTGTAGATTACAACATCTAAAAAGTCTAAAACTCCTGCAGGAAGGTTGTAAGAACTCGTACCCGCTGCAAGATCAAGAGTATTTTGTGATACTGCCCAATAATTTATGCCACGATTTGCCCATTCAGAGAACAATAAGTTGAGACTACGCCTAGCAGATATGGCTTGATCTCCAGTTCTTGTCTGAATATCAAGACCACATCTTTCATAAGCCTCAGTTATTATTTCTTCTATATTAGGTCTAAAAGCGACTGTTTCAGAAGTAGCCATTACTGCACCTTATAATTCTTCTTCAATCTCATAACTATTTGGTAAGAATCATTTGCCGCAGCTCCAGTTGTGGTAAATAAAACATCACCAGTAGGGTTTACTAAAGATGAAGAATTACCCATTCCACTATGATTTGTGCAATAATAAAACAAATCTGGTGTATCTGCAGTTGTAACAATAGTTGTTTTTGCTCCAGAACTACCAGGAGTTCCTGTTACTGTTACACCTGTTGTGTATTCTGCACCACCACCATGAGTACCATTTGCAGTTGTTGAAAACCTTAAAGGGTGTCCACTATTAGTATTGTCTGATTGATCAAATATATATGTATGATTTTTCAATAAATTAATTGCTGGATTTGTAGAGCCACCCAAAGCAAATTTATTACCACCAGAATTAACAACAGTAACTGCATATGTTCGAGTTGCTTCTGTTAATTCAGTAGTTGAAGGCAAGCCACCAGTTTCTTTAAAATCAAAATTACCACTTTGATCTTCTGTAAGATTTAACATTATTGGGTCTTGACTGTCTCCATCTTTGAGGACTTGAACAGTCATTCCTGCAACATTAAAATTACAATCTAGTATTTTTAGACCCGTACAAGCATCACCATTAGAATTTACATCAAGTGTTGAGGCATCAATCTTCTGCACTGCAGATTCATTGCCACCATCTACATATTGATAGTTAAATTGAAATACTGCTTCTCTTACGTTGTCTGATTGTTTTTTAACCGAAACTATATCAGCCATTAATACCTCCTATTAACTATCAGCAAAAGGTGTCGCTACTGATCCAGAACCAATTAATAAACCTTGTACAAGATATTCAGCAGTCGCTAGTGCAGTGATTTCTACATAAGAGCCTACTTTACCACCTTTAGTACCATTGTTCATGTCGATAACGTCATTAGTTGCTCCTGGTACAAATGCTTTTTTAGAACCATCGTCAACACCAACCATAATAGAACCTACATATTTATCTGTTCCATCTGTTTTTATTTTACCAGTCATATTTGTTCCAATAAATAAAGTGTATTTTGCACCTAATTCAGCAGAAGTAATTGTTGGTAAAGTTACAACACCATCAGCATCATTTATTTCAGTAATTCTTCCTGCATGATCATTAAATGTTAAAGTTGTATCTGCAGTTATGTTTTTAGTATTATTTGAACCTGCAGATATGAAACCATTATTGGATACTACTGGTCCTGAAAAAGTTGATTTAGCCATGTCAATCTCCTTGTCTTGGCAAATGTCTGCTTTCGCAGTCAAGGGTTATGTTTAGGAGAGGAGTTATCCCCTCTCCCATCTTAGTTTTTTATGCGGCACCTTCTGTGCCAAAAATACCACGCCAATCAGTAAAACCAAAAGAATATCTTTCTCTTACTTTGTAGCGTACATTTCCAGTCTCAAAATCACCTTCCATGCCTTTTTTCATAGGACTTCTTTGGAACATTTTAAGACCATCTGGTACATCTGTCTTGATGAAGAACTGATCAGAATCTGTTAAACGTCTCATCACATGGTATCCTTGAGGTAAGTAACCACCTGACTTGATAGCGTTTAAGTCATTATCTGCAGTGCCAGTTCTTAATTGACTTTCAAGTAATCTCTCAGCTACGAAAGTATATGCAGTAGGAATAATTAACATTGTTCCTTGTGCGGCGATCCTAAGACCACGATCATCTTTCATATCAGCAATATTTATCAAGATACTTTCTAATGAAGTTTCAGATAAATCTGCCGCAGTAGCCAAAGTATTACTCTGGTTTCCATTTTGAGTTGGATGTGCAGTACTTAATAATGATACTCCATCTCCACCTGCAGTTGTTGTAGCTTGATTTAAGACATTTGCGGCTTTGATCTCTTTGGTTGTTGCCATTGATCTCGCTAACGCTTTTGTATATCTTGAAGCCAATGAACCATATAGTCCATCTTCTTCAGCTTCTTCTGTAACAGAGAAAGCTAATGCTACTGTTTCATGTTGATATCTAGCAGTCCACTGTTGAGAAGCTGAATCGTAACTGATTCCAGCACCCTCATTTTTAGTTGGAGCCGCACCAAAACCTGTCAACAATACGTCTTCCTCAAATGCTTTTTGAGATGTATTGCTTTCAAATACTGAAGCATACTCTGGTGGATAACTATCATACTCTAACCCGAACAAGGTGTTTAAACCAGGCTCAAGCATTTTTGCAAATTGTGCTCTATTCATTGCCATTGTTTAAATCTCCCTATATTCCAGCACTATCTTTGAGCAAGTGCTCATTGATAAGAACTTCCATTATTGCATTTGCACCAAAGGCATTATCTGGTGATTCATAAAGACCTATGATTTTGCAAGAAGCAGTTCCTGCCGCCATAGTGCCTGATAATTCAAATCCAGATTGTCCAGTGGTTGTAGAACCAGCACCAGCAACAAGGTCACAACAGTTACCTATGTTTGTCTGTGCAGTAGTTCCTGCTGATTGAGCCTTAAACACAGTATATGGATCGTCATATACATATGCCTTGATATTCGTTGCTACTGTACCAGTCGGCCAGTATTGTGAATATACATATGATCCATCTGTAGCAGTATAAGATACTCCAGCAAATACGCCTATATTATTAACTTCAGTTGCAGTATGAGGTGTTAACACTCCATCTGCAGTAATTATAACTACATCTCCTGTAAAGATGTTCTCAGCTAAACCTGAAGTTATGGTATATACGTTTGCACGAGAGTAACCATTACCACTAAGATGACGAGTAGGTGTTAACCCAAAAGCGGCGTCTACGTTTGCCATTTTTCTCTCCTAGTTTTAAAAGTTAATCTTCCATAGCAGACAACTGTCTGCCACCACTGACTGAACTCTTCCTCTCTTGATAGATTTGTTGTCCAGTCTTTTGCCCTAAAGCATCAAGATCGCCAGAAAGTGATTGGTTTTGCTCTACACTCTTAGTGCCATAGTACTCCTTCATCTGACGATGTTTTTCTTGTGGCATTTCGCATAGAAGCATACCTTCAATTCCTATACAACCTTCCCATTGTCCATGATTAATAGTCGGAAACAACTGATTCTTCACAGTATTAGCAGGTCTAGCTTCCCACCCTTCTCGCATACGTTTGTATACGTTATCAGGTGTGTCCTTTCCCTGTATTGACGTAGCTACCCATCGTTGTACAAATCCAGGTCTTGGCTCTGGTGCATCTAATAACGCTGGGGGTGTCCATGAAGTTTGAGGTCTACTCTCTTCATCACGAACATTTTCTCTTGCTTCTTGTGCTCTAACATTTCTCTTCTCAGTCATATCTAGCTCCTTTGACTTTTTTGTATTTCTGAAGCGTATTTTTTAAGACTTGCCTCATCATTAATTCCAAGTTCCCTAGCCATCCTAAGTTGATCTTGTGTCATTCGCACTCTATTGCTTTTGTAGCTTGAGCCACCCGCAGAAGGCGTTACTATCTTACTGCTTTTTGCTCTGGGCTTACTTTCAGCAACATCTACATTAGATATTAACTCTGGGAAAACCTTTTGTAAACGACTATTTAAATTTTCATAATATTCTGAAGAATTTTTATCAAAGCCTTCAATGTCTAATTGAACATCAATTGCTCTGGCAGCCGCACTTTCTCTTTCATAGCCTTTTTGATTAAACCAATCATTTGCTTTCCACCATTGAGTTGCTAATTCTGGGGTTGGCTCTTCTACTCTTTGCCTTTGTTGTGGTTCTGTAGGCGTTTTAGGTTGGTTGTTTTGCATATTCTTTTGCAACTCACCTACCCTTATAGAAGCTCTCATATCAGCTAATTGCTCTGAAAAGTTCACTTGAGCTTCAGTATCGCCTTCTTCAACTGCTTTAGTTAGTGCTTTTTTAGTTAGATCGTATCTTTGAGCAAAATCGTTTTGAGCCACACTTTGATTTCTTTGGGCATTTTCTTGCTCTAGACGTTCTAGTCTTTTTTGCATTTGAGCATTTTGCTCTTGCAAAGCTAAAGTTTCTTTTTCTGCTCTATTTTTTTGTGCATTTATTTTGTCCATCCTTCTTTGGACTCTTTTCCCATATTCCTCTGGAGTCTCTTTTGGCTCTTTGACTTCAGTGGCTTCCTCTTTGGGAGCTTCTTTTTCTTCTTTTTCTTCTGTTATTTCGATTTCAAAGTTTTCTTCACTAGCTTTACGCTTAGTTTCTTCGATCTCTTTTTCTATTTCCTGAATTACAGGATTATTTTCTTGGTCTTCCATGTTCGCTACTCCAAGTTATTGCATTTATAAATAGGCAGTTACTTCTACACCCTCTGGCAAGATTGATGTAATCTCGTCATCGTTTAGTAAAAGAAATCTCACACCATTTATTACTAGTTTTTGACCAGCATATTTTCCATAGGTTACTCTATCGCCAACTTTTGGCTTATTACTTATACGCCAACTAGCTCCAGTTCCTCTTTCTCTATATGCAAGTTCACCAATACCAGCAACTTCTCCATGAGCAGTTAAATACGCCTCATTCTCTTGAGCCTTAGAAGGCAATATAATGCCACCCTTAGTTTGTTGCTTGATTTGATTTGGTTGTATCAGTATTTTCCAACCCATAGGTGTAGGCAACTGATGCTTGGCACAAGTGCCATTTGTTTCTTCGTCAGTGTATATCTTCTCGACATGTTGATGAGACATGGTTAATCCTCTTCATCTATTTTGGTTAATGTTTCGTCAATTATAGCACAAGCGGCTTCTAAACCCTGTGCTAAACCAACGTCTTTTTGGTATGATTGAAAATCAGTTTCTCTACCTTCAATCATCTTCTCGGCTATTGCCGATTTCTGTTCCCTCAGTTTTTTCTTTATCCTCTTGAGTAGTTCCACTGTGTTCATTTTTTATCTCTGCCTTCCCAAACATTGATATTCCAGTTACATGAATTTCTACGTCTTTAGTATTTTCCATTCTTCTTGCCTTTTTTCTTGACTTTAATTTTTTTAACCTTTGGTTTAACCATCTTTGATTTACTACCATATTTCATACTACTACCTCCTTTGTACAGTGATGGAAAATTTACTCTTAACATAACTAATATAGTAACTAATTTTAAAAAAAACACAATTAATTAAATAAAACCTTGTTTAAGGGTTGACTTATGTATCTACAAAGATTATATTAATTTTAAGACATTAACGAATAACAAAATTTGGAGAAAAAAATGCAGACAGTTTTATCAAAAGAAATAGTAGGTTATGGTAGATACAATAGTTATGTAAATAAAAAAGGTCATCCTACTAACATTCAGTATAGCTTCGAGAGAATAACTACTAACAATCCATCATTACATATATATGGTTGGGATACAGACACACCAATATGGAATATTAATTATACAGAAGATGGTTATAATTATAAGACAGTTGGTTGTGTCACTGCTTTCCCTATGGATGAGGTACAAGCATCAATTAAGACTTCTAGTGGTGTTGACTTCACTGTAGCTAGAAACGATCCCTATGAGGCTTTCGTAGCTATTGTAGATGCAGTTTCAGCTACAACTACAGAAGAAGAAGATCAAGCATTTTATCAACAGTATGGTTATTAAGGGAGATTGACTATGTTACAAGTTATTAGATATTTAGAAATAGAAAGCATTTGGGATAAGAATGGCGATAGTATTCTTGATAGAAGAAGTGAGCACCAAGAGCTTACTTTTAGGGTGAATTATGGTAAAGGCACATCTAAGTGTTATTTGTTTGAGGATCAAGCAGAAGATAAGATTTGGATTATGTCTGCAGGTGCTTGCATCAAGTCTCATTATTCAGAGGCAGATTATGCAGAGACTGAAAGGTTATCTAAGACTTTACCTCTTAAACATGGCGATGTAGTTCGTATTAAGAAAAGAGGCAGTAAGGAATATTCAGTTCATGTAAATGGTAACTATTCTGATCTTGGGTATTTAGTACCAATTAATGAATAATTATGGAGATTGATATGAAAAGTTATTCAGAAGAAATGTATCACTATAAAAACATTAAGACTAAAAGACCATCAAATGGTTACAACACAGAAAAGGAAAGAGCTTACGCTAGATTGAGTGGCGTAAGTGACTATGAGGTTTATTACAAAAATAAACTTATTGGTGAAGTGTATTTAGTTGGAACAAATTTAGCTAATTGGGGATATTGCTCTTTAGACTATACTGTTAAAGGTCATGCTTTTATAAAAGGTGAAGCAGTCAGAGAGTTATATGAAGGTTGGCGAGAAAGCCAAAAGATACAAAATCATTACAATACTAGAAACGTATGTTAAGTTTCATCACCTTGAGTGCTAGGTATATCGCCTAGTGCTCCCATCTGCTCTTCTAGTCCTAGAACTGCACCACCCATAGTGAATAAAGATAATCCTTTTAACACCTTTTCTCTAAGCTCTGGTGTGATTGTAATGGCTACAGACTTTTGCTTTTCTATACTATCTAGATTTTCAGCGTACTTTTGTGCATCTTCCAACCTATCAAAGCCTGCTATAGGTCTATCTGTGCCAATTCTAGATACAAAATACCTTCTATCTTCTGCAGTTGATCCTCTCATAAATATTGTATGAAAATCATTTGGTGCTATCTCAACTTCTTTTATACCTACGTTTTTCTTGCCAGCGACTTCTTTTGCCATTTTTGGTATTATATTATCATAGTAATCTTTTAGTTTAGGGTTACCCCATCTATCTACTTGAATTTGACCAGGCGAGAAT
>Ga0208158_1000766_pt1 | contig 10868 bp, 9 predicted proteins | sample 8_EtaG_FD_184081 | JGI IMG/M metagenome (GOLD analysis project Ga0208158, IMG submission 184081) | Marine viral communities from the Subarctic Pacific Ocean - 8_ETSP_OMZ_AT15162 metaG (SPAdes) (version 2) | ecosystem: Environmental > Aquatic > Marine > Oceanic | place: Pacific Ocean | collected...
CCTACTTTTGAAGATGAGGTGGTTTTAAGTTATGCAGGTAGTACTCATACAGCTCAAATCGTTGATATAGACACGAGGAGAGGTGGTCAAGTGTATCTATATACCTTATTAGTGAGGTTCTAATGGCAAAATCTATAACAGAGAAGAATGCAAAGAAATTTACAGCAATGATTCTTGAAGATCTAGAAGATGAGATTACAGCTCAATTGAATGGTTTTGTAGGGTCTGTTGTTAATGATTTAAGTAATATGGGTCAATCTTCAAGGACGACTTCTACGACTGAAGCTTATCTTGGCGGGGCAGGAGTGGCTCAAAAGGGTGTTAGTCCTGTTCTAACTGGATTCTTTGCTTCTAGTTGGAAAGCTGGCACTTCACAGATAAGTCGAGTAGATAACAGGAAAGGTCCATGGGCAAATATTAAATATAAAGGAAATAAATTACTCCCTGGTTATAAGCCTTTAATAAAGAGAAGGTATGCTTTACCTAAAAATTTGAAGATTACAGATACCGTTTATATAGGGAATACCACTAAGTACGCTAATGGTGCAATTGTTTCACCAAAATCAAATATTAATGCGTATTTACAAGGTGGAGCAGGGAATTTTACTGAGGGTTTAAATCAAAAAATAGATAGGTTCTTTACTGATAAACGTCCTGACATTAGAGTTGGTGCAATAGCTAGAGGATCAACTCAAGTTGGTTACGCAAAACAATGACACTTGTAAACACCAGAGCTGCTTTTGAAAAAGCTGTCACAGACACAGTTTTGGATGCAAATCCAAAAGTGAAAATGGTTTATGACAATGTTCCTTATATAGCACCAGGAAAATCAATTACTTATATTGTTGTCTCTGTGAATTTTGGTCAAGCAACTATGCAGAATCAAGGTGCTTCAAGTGATTATTATTCAGGTTTTGTTCAGTGTAATATTTACGTTCCAAAAAATAAGGGAACTGCTGCTTTAGCAAATACAAGTGAGCTAGTTATCAATGGTCTAACCTCTGTTAACGCTTCTGATTACGTTGATACTTATAGTTGTAAACCAAAAGTTAGAGATATTGTTGGGCCTGGAGGTGTTGATGATGAGGATGAGTCACATTACTTGGGTGTTATCTCTTGTCAGTTTTCAGCTAACGCCTAGTATACTAATATTGTAAAGATTACTTTTTTATGGCTAAAGCCCTTGAACTTCTCCGTAATAGCTTCGGAGTAAGTCAATTATATCAACATGATGTAGTAAAGAATGGAGAGGTTCTTCTTTCTGTTTACTGGCATCCTTTGACGATTGCTGAGAGAGAATCTATTCAGAAAAAAACTAATAGTGATGATGCTAATGATTTTGCATTAGCTTTGATGATTCAAAAAGCTTTGGATTCTGAAGGCAAGAGGCTCTTTAGTGATGGAGAGAAGGCAGCTCTTAGAAGAGAAGTTGAAGCGGCTGTATTACAAGAGATCCAGCTAGCAATGCTTGAATCTGGAACGGACAAGGAGGTAGAGGAAGCTAAAGCAGACTTGAAAAGCTAGAGGAGAAGTACGTTTTGTCTACTCTTTAGCAAAGGAGTTAGGGAAGACAGTAGCGGAATTAAATCAGACTCTTACACGAGAAGAGTTGATCAATTGGGCTGCATTTTTTGCTCTTCAAAATGAAGAAATGGAAAGAGATAGAGAAGCTGCTCAAAGAGGTGCTGCTAGTCGAACACAAACAAGGTAAGCTATGTGTAGTCTTTTCCTTTTCTGTGAGTGGCTAGCGCATATTTAAGGACAATTGAATTTAAGGTTAAAGATCAGGCTTTAAAGCAGTCTCTAGATAAGACTGGAAAAAAATTAAGCAATATTGAGAAGGGTGTTGCTTCAATCAATAAGCAATTTGAGAATCTTGCTAAGTCTTTAAAGGGAATAGCGGTTGAGTTTAAGCAGATTGCGACTGTTTTATCGAAGATTGAGAAGAGGGGTAAGACAGGTGCAGGAAGTGCAAAAGAGTTAAGTAAGAGTGCGATAGGAATGAAGAGGTTGATCAAGTTAAAGCAGCAGTTAGATGATACAGGCCCATTGTTTTCAGGAACGGGTAAAGGTAAAAATTTCAACAGGTCATTAAAAAGTGTTAGAAAACTTTTAGATACTTTAGGGGGTGCGAAAGGGAGGCTAGGTGAAACTGAGGCAGCATTAGCTAGACAAGCAGCGGCTTTTAATACAATTGCTGCTAATACAAGGTTTGCAACTAAAAAAGCAGGAGATTATAATACTGCTCTTTTTGGGATGACAAAGGCAGAGCAAGCTCTTCGCTTCTCTCAATTACAAAGAATAGAAGTTCAAAGAAAATTATATACGTCTGGAGGAGGGCATCAGGGATTTAAAAATATAGATAGTCTATTAGGAATGGAAGCTAATATAGGTAAGAAAGGCGGGATAGCTAAAAACATAGCTTCGTTAAGTATCTATAGGGGAGAGTTGCAAAAAGCCTTGTCTCTAGTCACTTTAGAAAGTAAGGAATATAAGGATATAGATGCAGCTATAGCTAGAATTAACAAGCTTCTTTCAGGTAGTACTGAAATTAAGACTAAAGAAGTAACTACTGATAAACAATTAAATAAACTAGCAAAAGAGAGAGAAAGAATAGAAAAACGGAAACAGACGCTTATGAAAGAAGCGCAGAAGTTTACGTTACAAACAATAAGAGATTTAGGGAAATTTGCAGGTCGAGGTCTTGGGGAATTAGGTGGTGTATTAGGAGGGAAAAGAGGCCCGTTGCCTCAGTTGGTAGCTGGAGGAGCGTCGCTTGAGTTTATAAAGAAAATGATTACCTTTGTACCCTTTGTGAATAAGAAACTAAAGGCACAAATAAGGTATTGGAGCGAAGTAGGCCAAAAAGCAATTCCAGTTTTAGGTGGTATATCAATTGCTTATAGAGGCTTATCAGATGTATTAGGAGCAGCTAGTTGGGTAAAGGGAGCCATTTCAGGATTTGTAGAGTTTGAGAGTACTGCTGCCAATATCATTTGGAGTGTTGAAAGGAACTATCAATCAGCGTTCTCTTCTATGGGAAGGCTAATTAGACAGTTACCTGAAATTGCTGCGGCTGCTGCGTATGCAATGCCTCAAGCCTTCGGTGGCCCTGGAATGGGCTGGAAGGATATGCGGGCTGATGGTGAGTTAGAGGCGATTGGGTATAATGCTAAAGATACACTTTTAGGGGATAGATTAAGTCAAAGAAGACCAAGTAGAGTCCAAACATATTCTAAGAAACTCGAAAGTCAGAAAAAAAGGCTGGGCGCACTTAATACTGAAGATGATGATTATTTAAGAATAAAACAAGAAGTTCATAAATGGGAGAGATTGATAACAGCAGAGAAAGAAAAGCAAGCAGTGATAGAAAGGGAATTTAGAGGTACAGTTAATACATTAGAATCTCAAAATGCTAAAGAAGCTTTAAGGCTACAGAAAGATAAATTAGGTTATACCAAAGATGAATTAGATGTAGGGAAAAGAAGAAATAAGCTCTACAATAAATCAACAAAAGGGTATGAAAGATTAGTTGAGTATGGTGGCAAGATGTTAACTGTTGAGCAGAGAATAGCGCAGGTTCAAGATAGAAAACAAAGGAAGAAGATGGCGAAAGAAAGACTTGGAGAGAACTTAATGTTAGGGGCAGGTTTTCCTTTGTTATTTGGAGGTGGTGTTGGTTCTGTTGGAGGTGGAGTCCTTGGAGCAGGGCTTCAAAATCTAACAGGTTCACAAGGCTTTGGCGCACAGATATTTCTTAGTGCGATTGGTCAACAACTTGATACTTTTGTAGGGAAGATAACTACTCTTGGTAAAGCCTTTAATGTTTTAAATCCAGATGTAGAAGCTGTTATTAGTTCGTTGGGTGAGACAAACACTGCTTATGGTAAGCATTTAGAGATGTTAAAAAAGATAGAAGGAGAAGGTGCAGCGATGCAAGAGGCAACAAGAGCAGTTGAAAAAATTATTGGTAAAAAAGGATTAGGAAAAATAAAAGAATTGGGACAGGATGCTACTGATTTAGGAAATGAATGGCAAAAAGTAATGCTTCGTATGCAAGCTTCTATTGCTAATTTAATTACCCGTACTGGTATTTTAAAAGCCTTGTCTGACTCAATGGCAAAAGGTACAGCTTTTCAGAAAGCTAATCTTGCAGTCATAACAGGAACAGCAAGTCCAGAACTTCAGAAATTATGGGCAGCGTATGACAAACAAAATACATGGGCTGGTTCACATGAGAACTTTATGCAAAATGTGAGTCCTAATCCGTTTACTAGGCCACTTAATGAAGATGGAAGTTTTAAATTCCCGACTCAAGTGGAATTAAGAGATCTGATCGCTAATCAATTTACAAAAGATCAAAACAATTCGGGGTTGTATGGGAAAGGTGCAGATAAACTTTATTCTCTTGATAAAAAGAAACAAGATCTTGAACGTATTATCGAGTTAGGAACAGTAGAGGCAGGGATACAGCAACAAATAGCTGAAGAAGTCGCAGCACAAGGTTTTACGTTGGAAACAATAGACGCTGATCTTCTCGAAGTTATTAAGAAAAAAGTAAGAGATTTAGAAATCACAAAGGAGCAAGCTGCTGAAGTTGTAAAACTTGAAAATATTTATAAGCAGATAGCTCAAACAATAGAAGATGGTTTAGTTAATGCAATTGAAGGTGCAATTGATGGAACAAAAACTCTAGGGCAAGTAGCAAGTAGTGTCTTTAGACAAATAGGAAGGATGATGCTTCAGTACGGAGTTAATTCTCTTATGGGATCATTGCCTGGGAAGATGGGGGAATATTTCAGTAAGAGAGCAGCAGGTGGCCCTGTAACAGGTGATACTCCTTACATTGTTGGAGAGAAAGGACCAGAGCTTTTTGTTCCTAATTCAAGCGGTAATATCGTCCCAAATCATGCAATGGGAGGTTCAATGGTTGTTAATGTAGATGCTTCTGGTTCGTCAGCAGAAGGGGATGATGATAGAAGTAGACAGTTAGGAGAACTTATTGGTGCTGCTGTTCAATCAGAAATTATTAGACAGCAAAGACCTGGAGGTACACTTTATTAATCATGGCCAATTTCCCTGCGATTACTCCAACATACGGAGCACCAAAGACGAGCAAACCAAACATGAGACAGGTGCAGTTTGGGGATGGTTACGCTCAAGTAATACGCTTCGGCCTTAACCAAAATCCAAAGACATGGAGTTTAAGGTGGGAAATTTCCGAGACAGATGCAAATACGATAGAGACATTTTTAGATGCTAGAGCCGATGATGGAGCGACTTTTAGTTGGACACCATTAGATTCTTCTACTGCTTATAAGTGGCGTTGTTTTGCTTGGACTAAATCATTAATTTATAAGAATAGAGTTTCTCTTAAGGCAACGTTCGTTCAGTATTTTGAACCATAAATGGCAGTAGCAGCTTGGGCGCAAAACACCGCATATAGCCTTGGTCAAATCAGAAGACCGTCTTTAGTCCCAGTTGACGGTTTATTTTTCAAAGCTACAACTGCTGGTACAAGTGGTGCGACTGAACCTTTATGGACACGGAGCATAGGTGAGACAACCGCAGATGGGACTGTTGTTTGGACTGCAATTAGTAGCGTATATGAGGATGTTTCAACATTAGCTCCGAATACAATTATTGAGTTATTTGAGATGCAATTAAGCAACGATTTGCATGGTAGTACAGATACATATAGGTGGCATAATGGCTGTAATGCCAACGTGTCTGGTAACATTACTTTTGCCTCTCAAGCTTACACAAGACAGCCCATAGAGGCCAATGGATTCAGCTACTCATCGAAAGGTACTCTTCCTAGACCAACATTGACGATTGCAAATACTGGAGGTGTGATGACAACATTATTACTTTTAGTTAATGATACGACAGTAGGGAATGATCTTGGTGGAGCAACAGTTAGACGAATTAGAACATTAAAGAAGTTCCTCGATGGAGAGTCTGGGGCTGACCCCAACGCTCGATTCCCTACGGAGATTTGGTACGTTGACAGGAAAGCCTCTGAAAATAGGAATGTTGTTGCGTTTGAGCTTGCTAGTGAGTTCGACCTACCTAACACACTCGTACCAAGAAGACAGCTAATAGGGAACGTTTGTCAATGGGCTTATAGATCTTCTGAGTGTTCTTATTCTGGGAATAATTATTGGAAAGCAGATGATTCAACGGCTTCTTCTTTAGCTCAAGATAAATGTGGCAAACGTGTAAGTTCTTGTAAATTAAGGTTTGGAGCTAACGGGGAGCTGCCTTTTGGCTCGTTCCCAACAGCAGGACGTACACAATGAATCTGTCGGAAGCGATCCAAGAGAAAGCTCTCGTGCATGCCAAAGAAGATTTCCCTAGAGAAAGTGTTGGTTTAATTCATGTCGTCAAGGGAAGAGAAAAGTATTTTCCTTGTGAGAATATTGCTGATGAACAGGATTTACATTTTGTGTTAAATCCAGATGATTACATTGAAGCAGAAGAGAAAGGAGAGATTACTGGTGTTATTCATAGTCATCCAATAACAAATCATGCACCTAGTCCTGCTGATTTAGTTGCATGTGAAAAGTCTGGACTACCTTGGCATATTGTTAATCCAAATACAGAACTATGGGGGTATTGTGAGCCTTCGGGGTATGAATTGCCTTATGTTGGAAGACCTTTTTTTTATGGGGTTATTGATTGTTATAGTTTGATTCGAGACTTCTATAAACGAGAGTTCAATATTGAATTGACTGACTATAACCGTAAGGATCGTTGGTGGGAGCGTGGTGAAAGTATGTATTTAGATCACTTTAAGGATGAGGGATTTGTAGAGATACCTGTAGAAGAGATTGAATATGGATCGGTTATTTTGATGCACTTGGAGGCTAGTGTTCCTAATCATGGTGGTATTTATATCAATGACAATATGATTTTGCATCATGTTCAAGATAGACTGAGTTCACGAGATCTTTTTGGTGGTTACTACCAAAAGAACACTGCAAAAATCCTAAGACATGAAAATCGTTAAGGTCTACGGAGCATTAAAGAAACGATTAGGTCAAGGTCGTTTTGAACTTGATGTAGCTACACCTGCTGAAGCAATAAGAGCTTTATGTGCAAACTTTCCTGGTTTACAGAAGTGGATTATTGATAGCGAGCAAGATGGTATTGGTTATAAGGTAAAAGTGGGGAAAGAGTCTATAGAAGAAGATAATCTAGAGAATCTTCACTTCCCTTGGAGTGAGAGAGATGTATTTAGTATTACGCCTGTTTTAACTGGTGCTGGCAGAGGATGGGGGAAGGTGTTAATTGGTGCTTTGTTAATTGGTGCGGCTGTCCTCATGGGGCCAGGAGGTGCTTGGGCAGGGTCTAAAGGGATTGGTTTGACTATTGGAGCAGGAGCAGCGAAAGTTATGACTTCTGTAGGGATTTCGGTGTCACTGATGGGTGTAGCAGAGATGTTATCTCCTGTTCCACCTGGCCCACCTGAAGACCCTAACAATGTAAGTAGTTTTAATTTTAGTGGGGTTGTCAATACTTCCCGTATAGGAACTCCAGTACCAATTGCATATGGACGAGTCTTTGTCGGAAGCTCAGTCATATCAAGTGGTCTTGACGTTGATCAATTAATCTAATGCAATACATAAGAGGTGCTGGTGGTGGTAAAAATGCAGGGAATCATGTCCCTACCGAAGCTGATGATTCGCTCCAATCAGTTCAATATGCGACTGTCTTAGATCTCCTCTCTGAGGGTGAGATTCAAGGATTAGATGCTGGATACAAATCAATTTATCTTGATGGCACACCTGTTCAAGATGCAAATGGTAGTAATAATTTTGAAGGATATTCAATCGTTACAAGAAACGGGACTCAGGGTCAGCTTCATATAGCAGCGTTGGATGGGACAGAATCTGAAATAGCTGTCGGTTCTCCAGCCACTTATACAACTTCAGTTACTAGACAGATAACGAATGTAAATACAGATCGTGTAAGAGTAACCTTGAGGCTACCTTCTCTACGTCAAATAGAAGATGATGGTGATATCGTTGGACATGAAGTAAGGATTCAAATACATGTTCAATATAATAATGGTGGTTATAACATAGTTAAAGATGACACTATAAAAGGAAAATCTAGCAATGTATATATGCGGGATTATTTATTAACTTTAACTGGTGCTTTCCCTGTTGATATAAGGGTAGTAAGGGTTAGTGCGGACGATGCCGATTCAAAAACAAGTAGTGAAACTTACTGGGCAAGCTACACTGAAATTATTGACGAGAAGTTTAGTTATCCAAATAGTGCTTTAACTTACTTAAGATTTGACTCACGACAATTTAGCAATATTCCTGCTCGTAAATATTTAATTAGGGGAATAAAAGTAAAGCTTCCATCTAATGCTTCTGTCGATACAACAACTCATATAGGCCGTGTTACTTATAGTGGTGTTTGGAACGGTACATTTGGCGCGGCTGTTTGGTGTAATGATCCCGCTTGGTGTTTATATGACATGTTAATTTCGAGTCGCTATGGTCCATCAATTCCTGAAAGTACGCTTGATAAGTGGGATTTCTATGCTATTTCTCAATACTGTAACGAGTTAGTTTCAGATGGTGATGGAGGTCAAGAACCAAGATTTGCGTGTAATATATTAATTAACTCTAGGAAAGATGTTTATAGAGTAATTATGGAAATGACCTCTCTATTTAGAGGTATGAGCTACTACGGTGCTGGTAGCTTGGCAGTGATGCAAGATAAGCCTGTTGATTCACAGTATTTAATAGGTCCATCTAATGTAATTAATGGTGACTTTGAATATACAGGGGTATCTCAGAAAGCTAGGCATACATCAATATCAGTTTCGTACCAGACGTATGAAGGGTTAGGGGATGTAATGGTTGAGCATGTGGAAGATGCTGAGGCCATAGCTAAATACGGGATAATTAATAAGGATGTAAAAGCTATTGGTTGTTATTCACAAGGTCAAGCTCATCGTATGGGTTTATGGACTCTTAAATCCGAGCAGTTATTAACTCAAACGTGTACTTTTACTGTTGGTTTAGATAGTGGGATTGTTGTAAGACCAGGAATGGTTGTTGATATCGCTGATCCAGTAAGAGCAGGAACTAGAAGATCAGGACGTATTGGAGCGAGTTCAACAACAACAGTTATTAATATTGATAGCGGTGAAGATTTCTCGGTGGATATTACGAAGAGTCCCACTTTATCTATCATCCTTCCAACAGGAGTTTTGGAAACAAAGACGATCAGTAGTTATGCTCCAAATGCAAGTCCTCCTAGCGTCACTGTTTCTTCTGCTTTTAGTGAAGCTCCCAATGCTGCCTCTGTATATTTAATTCAAACGAGTGATGTTCAGTCTCAGCAATATCGAGTAATTAATGTTGTAGAGGGTAGTGAAGGAACTTCTGCTGTAACAGCTCTTCAATACAACAGTTCTATCTATCCTTCTGTCGATGCAGGTGAAGATATTACTTTTAGAGATATTAGTAATTTAAGTGCTGCTCCTGATGCCGTAACAGACATGGATGCTACTGAATTTCTATATTCAGATGGTCAAGGTGTTTTCGTTGGTTGTGATGTAAGTTGGCAACATAATCGTAAGAGGGTTACAGGTTTCAGAGTTACTTATCGAGTTGATAATGATAACTGGGCAACAATTATGACAACTTCTCCATCAGTCAGTTTGAGACAAGGGGGTAATTTTGGTGCATTAAGGGCTGGAAATTTACAAATACAAATTCAAGCCGTTAACTATTTAAATAAAGGCAGCACAATTGCAACCATTAGTAGGACTTTGGCTGGTAAAACAGCAGCTCCAGGGGATGTTACTAACTTCACAATGATCCCGACGAATGGATTAGCTCGTTTGCAATGGACTCAATCAGCAGACCTTGATGTTGTTGTTGGTGGTCTAGTCAGGATTAGGCACTCACCTGCTTTGTCTGGTGTTACATGGGCGAACGCTTCTAGTATTCATAGTGACTTAACGGGTACAGCGAAGGAAGCTTATTGTGATCTCAAATCTGGAACTTATTTAGCTAAGTTTGTTGATTCAGGTGGAAGAACGAGTACAGGTACAGCAGTTGTTGAATTTACTAAGCCTGATTTACAGAATTTAGTCAATATCAATAATCAGACTGAAGATACTACTTTCCCAGGGACAAAGACAGATTTAGTTGTTGCTAGTGGTGAGTTATTAAATGCTGCTGATGGATCAAATTGGGAAACAACAGGAACTTATCTCTTTCAAAATAATCCTATTGATTTAGGTGATGTGTTTAATGTTCAACTTGATAGTACGTTAAAAGTCAGAGGATTCTTCCCAAGCAACCCATATATTGATACCTTCTCTAATTTTGATTTAATAGCTGATTTTGATGGGGCTACTCCTACTACTTGTAATGCAGAAATCTATATAAGAACAACACAAACTGATCCAAGTAGTTCACCTACATGGACGTCATGGCGACCATTTAATAATGCTCAGTTCTCAGCTAGAGGCTATGAATTGAAAGCTGAGGTGACAACAGGTGGAGATAATACAGCTCGTATTGCAATTGAACAATTAAGGGTCGCTTCTAATGTTCCAACAAGATCAATTAATGGTGCGGGAACAACTTCTAACAGTGGTGATTTTACAGTTACTTTTGCTAAGAAATTCAATGCTACACCTGCAATTGGGATCAGCATGAGTGCATCAAGTTCGGGAGACTATTACACAATTGCAAGTAGTTCTGCTACCGCTTTTACCGTTTCGATCTACAATAGTGGAGGAACCCGTCAGGCTCGTGCATTTAGTTGGACGGCTACTGGCTACGGACAAGGAGCTTAATGGCCCAGTCAGATCAAACCATTGCGAATGA
>Ga0208158_1000767_pt1 | contig 10859 bp, 13 predicted proteins | sample 8_EtaG_FD_184081 | JGI IMG/M metagenome (GOLD analysis project Ga0208158, IMG submission 184081) | Marine viral communities from the Subarctic Pacific Ocean - 8_ETSP_OMZ_AT15162 metaG (SPAdes) (version 2) | ecosystem: Environmental > Aquatic > Marine > Oceanic | place: Pacific Ocean | collected...
ACACCCAATGGAAAAAAATATATTAGTAGAAGATTTATTCCAGCTAAGTTACAAGACAATCCTTATCTTATGCAAACTGATGATTATTATATCATGCTTGCATCTTTACCTGACGCACAACGTAAACAGTTTTTAGATGGAGACTGGGATGCTTATGAAGACTCAGCTTTTCCAGAATTTAATAAATCAATTCATGTGGTTGAAAATTTTGAAATACCTAGAGGCTGGTATAAGTTTCGTGCTGCTGACTGGGGTTATTCTTCTCCTGCTTGTGTTTTATGGTTTGCTGTTGATTATAATAATAATCTATGGATTTATAGAGAACTATATACTAAAAAAGTTACAGCAGATAATTTTGCACGTCAAGTCTTAATGCTTGAAAATGGAGAGTATATACACTATGGTGTATTAGATGCTAGTACTTGGGCAAAGAGAGGTGATGTTGGTCCTAGTATTGCAGAGACAATGGTACAAAATGGATGCAGATGGAGACCATCAGATAGATCTCCTAAAAGTAGAATTAATGGTAAACTAGAAGTTCACAAAAGATTAAGGGTAAATGATAAAGAACCTGGTATTAGAATATTTAAAACTTGTAAAAATTTAATTAGAACTTTAGGTATATTACCAACAGATGATAGAAACCCCGAAGATGTAGATACGAATGCAGAAGATCACGCATATGATGCATTACGTTATGGTTGTATGAGTAGACCTACACATCCTAAATTTGCAGAAAGATTTAGACTTTCAACTACTCAAGATAGTTATCAAATGGCAGACAATAAATTTGGATATTAAGGGTGTTAAAAAAAATAAAAATACCAGAAATAAATAAAAAAAATTTTCCCTATGATCTAGTAATTGCTTATTGGGAGGATATTGTTGGATCATGTGAATGGTCTGATATATCAGATATAAAAAAATCAAAGACAGCTGTATGCTGTAGCTTTGGTTGGCTAGTAGAACAAAATGAAAAAAGAACTGTAATCATGGCAGATTTTATATTTGAAGATAGTGGTATAATAAAACAAGGTGGTGGGCATACAGTAATACCTACTAAAAATATATTAAAGATTAAGAAAATAAAAATATAGGAGATAACAATGGAAGCTAAATTTGATCCAAAAGCTAAAGTTAAACAAGGTCAATTAAGTGATACACCTGAAGGCAAACAGCCTAACAGGGAACACACTAATATTGATTTTTCTCAGCATACACATAGAAAGCAAGAACCTTTTGAGTATGATCCAACTGTACCAAGTAAACCTGGTGCAGAACATGTTCAAGATTCTTTGTTTAAAATGGCTGACGAAAAAGATTATTAATGAGTCTTGGACCCAAGAGTAATTTTGTACCTGTCATCTATGCAGGCACTAAAAAGAAAACTAAAAAAATTAAAAAGAAAACTAAAAGGAGAAAACCCAAATGATGAAAAGATACATGCACGGAGAACTAGCACCAGATGCACCAAAAGCACCTAATGCTCCACTAGCAATAGATCCTAATTCTAAAGTGAATCAAGGAGCTACAAGCGGTGATGGCAATGACGCTAAAGGTAAATCAAAGTCAAAAGTAGATCCAGCAATCTTTAGAATGGCTGAAGAAAGAGATTATTAATGCTAACTAACGGCAATAAAAAATACTCTAACGAACATCCTAAAGGTAAAAAACCTACAGAAGAAAAAAATATTAAAGTTGCTAGCTATAGACCTGGAAAACAATTAGATGTTGGTAAACTAAAAAGAAGAACTTTAGTTAAACATTTAAATGCTATGGAATTACCAGAAACAAACGCTAGTGATTTTGATGATGAGCATTTAAAAGAATTATTGATAAGATTTGCTCCAGATATGTTTAAAGACTCAAGAGATTAATCTATGCAAGAAGAAGATAAAAAAAATAATGGCGGCTACGAAGCCGAGGGGAATCCTTTAGTCGGTTTAATACGAAGTAAGTTTCAACAAGCTGAAACATCTAAAGTCTATGATGAAAAAAGATGGTTAAAAGCATATAGAAACTATAGAGGATTATATGGACCTGAAATGGCATTTCGTGAAAACGAAAAGTCAAGAGTGTTTGTTAAAATAACAAAGACTAAGGTTCTTGCTTCGTTTGGTCAAATTATAGAAGTTTTATTTTCACAAGGTAAATTTCCATTAGGAGTTTCTCCTACATCAGTACCAGAAGATATAGCAAGTAGAGCTAGTTTAAAACCAAAAGAACAACAAGAACAAGCACCTAGAGATCCATATGGATTTAATGGTGATGGTACACAAATACCACCAGGTGCAACTGTTAGTGATTTAATGAAAAATTTAAATCAAGAATATGAAAATGTTGGTTTTGAAGAAGGTTCATCTTATATAGGAGGTCCACAAATAGAACCTGCTAAGATGGCTGCTGAAGCAATGGAAAAATTAATACATGATCAATTAGAAGAAAGTAAAGCTATTACAATTATGCGTCATGTATTTTTTGAAATGGCATTATTAGGTACAGGAATATTAAAAGGTCCATTTACAGATTTAAAAGAATATAATTCATTTGATACTGCAGAAGATGATTCAGGAAATGTTGCAAGTATTAATATTAAAAAATTAAAAACAATACCAAGCATAGAAGCAGTATCGTGTTGGGATTTTTATCCAGATCCAAATGCAACAAATATAAATGATTGTGATTATGTAATTCAAAGACATTCATATAATAAACAACAGTTTGAAGATTTAGCAGAAAAACCAATGTTTAATGCAGAAGCTGTTAAAGAATGTTTAGAGATGGGACCTAATTATCAAACAAGAGGATTTGAATCTTCATTATATGATAGAGAAAATATTACAAGTATTTATAAAAATAGATTTGAAGTATTAGAATATTGGGGTGTAATAGATAGAAAAACTGCAGATGAATGTGGTTTAGCATCTGAATCTGATAGCGAAGTAGTATCAGTTAATGTTTGGATATGTGGTAATAAAGTTTTAAGAATGGTAGAAAATCCATTTACCCCAACAAGAATACCTTATTTAGTTTGTCCATATGAATTAAATCCTTATCAATTTTTTGGTGTAGGTATTCCAGAAAATATGGAAGACTCTCAAATGGTTATGAATGGTCATGCAAGAATGGCTATTGATAACTTAGCACTTGCAGGTAATTTAGTATTTGATGTTGATGAAACAATGTTAGTACCTGGTCAAGATATGAAAGTATTTCCTGGTAAAATATTTAGAAGACAAAGTGGACAAACAGGACAAGCAGTACACGGAGTTAAGTTTCCTAATACTGCATATGAGAATTTACAAATGTTTGACAAGTTTAGACAACTTGCAGATGAAGCTACAGGTATACCATCATACTCACATGGAGCAACAGGTGTACAATCTACAACTAGAACTGCATCAGGTATGTCAATGTTGATGGGTGCTGCAGCATTAAGTATTAAAACAGTTATTAAAAATATTGATGACTATTTATTAAAGCCCCTAGGACAATCATTATTTTATTGGAACATGCAATTTAATGATGATGCTCCACAAATAAAAGGTGATCTAGAGATTAAAGCTCAAGGCACTTCTTCTTTAATGCAAAAAGAAGTAAGATCTCAAAGACTAATGACATTTATGCAAACAGCAGCTAATCCTGCACTTGCACCATTTGTTAGATGGCATACATGTTTAACTGAAATAGCTAAGTCTTTAGATATTGATCCAGATCAATTAATTAATGATCCAGAAAAAGCTGCGATCTATGCACAAATAATGGGAATGGCAAATGGAAATCAAAACAATACAGCCGCTGCTGGAGGACAAACAGAAATGGGACAGACTAGTCCAATACCTCCAGGAGCTTCGCCAACAGATCCAACAGGAGCTGGAGGTGGCAACATCGGAACAGGCAATGTACCGATGCCAGGGGAAGCTGGCTTTAGTGCGGCAAATACTCAACCTAGAAGAGGCGAACAAACGTAATAAGAATGGCAACATTTGATCCAAATAGAATAGGACCTGGAACTTTTGAGTTAGTAAGAGATTCTACTACAGGTAATTATACAATTAAAGAAGTTGGTTTTACAAAAATATCACCTTTAAATTTACCTGATTTGGATACAACTGCTGCAACTACAACAGCTACACAAACTCAAACAGCAACAGATGTAACAGGAGATACAGTATCTCAACAAACTAAAATGGCATTTAATATGCCAGATAGAGGTGGAGATAATCAGCCTGATACTACTGGAAATATGTTACAAGAAGCTAAAAAAACTAGTAGTATGTTAGATGATACTTTTGCAGATACTAGACAAAGGATGACTACTGATGATGCTTATAGAGGAGTAACATCACCTTTAGATATTAAAGATCCTACTTCAACAGTTTTTGGTAGACCTAATATGAGAGATGTTGCTGGTGATGTTCAACAAGATAAACCTGCTTTAGAATTAGATGAACCTACAGTAAGAACTAATATTAAAGGTTTAAGTGCTAGAGGAACAATAGATCGTAGACAAGGAACTACACAAGAAACTACAGATGATAGTAGATTTTTACCAAGTAATATTGCAACAGGAATTGATGTAGCTACACAACCACAAACAGCTTTAGATATGGATAGATTTGTAGGTGTATCACGAATGGGTGCATTAGCAGGTGATGAAAAAAAAGATGTTAAACCTGTAAAAAAAAATGCATTAGAAACAGTAAGTACATCATTAAGAACAACTGGTGATTCTATATTAAGTAATCTTAAAACACCGATGATGATGGTACTAGATGCAATAGTAGGTGCAGAAACAGCTACACAAACACATGATAAAGGATATTTTAATAATACTAGAAATGGTAGAATTGTTACATTTGATCCTGTAACTGGAAAAGAACAAAACGCATCTACTAGTTTATACGCAGGTATGAATAGAGTATCAGCATTTGGTAATTTAGAAAAAGCTGGTGCTAAAAGAATTGCAACTAGAGAAGCAACTATTGCTAGAAAAGGAATTAAATCTGCAACTAATCCTAATGGTGTTTCACAAGATTTTGTAAATAATACAAATAATATGAAAGATCAACAAGATAATTATAGATCATCAAAAAATGATTCGAATATAGCTAGTTATAATAGAGATAAAGCAAAAACACAAGGTAGTATTACACAATTAAATCCAAATGAAATGAGAAATGTTGCAGAGACTGGTGATGCTGGTGGTAATCCTAAGAGTATAGTTTGTACAGCGATGTATCAAACTACGGGATTACAAGACTGGGCTAAAGCAATGAAGATATGGTATATATATCAAAAGAGATATTTAACCATACAACACCAAGAGGGTTATCATAAATTATTTAAACCTTTTGTAAAAGGTATGCACAAAAATAAAATAATAAAAGCAATAGGTGCACATGTTGCAAAACATAGAACACAACATTTAAAACATATAATGTTTAATAGTAAACCTTCGTTATTAGGTAAAGTTTATAATAAAATATTAGAACCAATATGTTATTGGGTAGGTAAAGTATAATGGCTATTAAAGATATGAAAGGTACAGTTACTACAACTGGTATGATGAATAAAAAGCCAGTAGCTAAAGCACCAGATATGTCTGGTATAAAAATGCCAACTACACCAAAACGAGTTGCAGAAAAACCTACACCACAAAATACACCTGAAGAAGAAGGTTTATTATCTAAAGTACAAAATTTAACAAATGAAGATAAAGCTATATTAAGTGTAGTTTTATCTCCATCTGTTAGTAATGTCTTAAGTAAAGTTGCACCAGAGCTAAACCCTCTGTTATCACAATTTACTAAAGAAGAAGAAAATGTTATTCTTCCAGTTTCAGTAGTAAAAAATTTTGCTGCTAGAAAATATGGAGGAACAGAAGAACAATCAGTGCAAAGTTTTGTTGCTGATTTAACTGGACAGATGGAACAACAACCTGTGCCACCTGATACACAAATGGTACAAGCCCAAGAATCTGACGTTAATTATGACGCTATAGATTCTGATGCAATGGCTATTTCTTAGTATCAGCCCACAATTTATGGAATAGAGCTACCCTTACCCATAAGGCACTCAACCAATAGGTAAAAATAATGGAAGAAGAAAAGAAAGTTTCTGAAGAAACTAAAGTTAAGGTACAAGAAGCAAATCCTTATAGCAAAGTTAGAGATACTGATGATGCTGAAACTGAGGCATTTGCTAAAGGTGAATTAACAAAGTTTCATAGGGAACAAAGAGAAAAAGAAGCAGAAGCAGCAACCGAACAGAAGGACACCGATGCATCTAAAGAGACTGCAGAATCAATAGATCAAAAGGCTACTCCTCTTACTGAACGCCCTGCAAAAGCTGAAGATCGTGTTTTTAAGAAACGTTATGACGATTTGAAAAAACACTATGATTCTACAATTAATAAACACAAGGATGAACTTCATTCTTTGCGTACACAATTAGAATCTAGTACTACACAATTTGTGCCACCTAAATCTAAAGAAGAATTAGAGGCATGGAGAAAAGAGTATCCCGATGTTTATGATATGGTTGAAACTATAGCAATAGACAAAGCTACTACTCAAACTGCAGATCTTGAAAATAAATATAAAAATTTGCAACTCCAACAAGAACAAATTGCAAAGGAAAAAGCTGAAGTAGAACTTTTAAAACTTCACCCAGACTTTAATGATATTCGTACAAAAGACGATTTTCATGAATGGGCTGAACAACAAGATCCTACTATTCAAGGTTGGTTGTATGAAAATACATCTAACTCTAAGTTAGCTGCAAGAGCTATTGATCTATATAAAATGGATCGTGGTCAAAGCACACTAACTAAAAAAGAAGAAAAGGATGTTAAGAAAGAAGCTGCTAAAGCAATTTCTAAAACTAAGAAAGCTACTGATTCTGATATACCAAAGAAAAAAATTTGGACAACTAGTGAAATTTCTAAATTGAAACCTCATCAGTTTGAAAAATTTGAAAAGGAGATTGACCTTGCTCGTTTAGAAGGTAGGATTGAACAACGTTAAACAATCTAACTAAACAATAAGGAGAAGCATTATGGCTTTTACAAATGCTACTGGATATAATAACCTTTCACAAGGTAATTTTACTCCACAGATCTTTAGTCAGAAAGTTCAAAAATTCTTCAGAAGAGCATCAGTAGTAGAGGATATTACTAATACTGATTACGCTGGAGAAATCGAAAACTTTGGTGACACAGTAAAGATCATTAAAGAGCCAACAATCACAGTCAGAGATTATGCTAGAGGTCAAACAGTTGATACACAAATATTAGCTGATGACCAAATAACTATGACAGTTGATCAAGGTTCATATTTTGCTTTTAAAGTAGATGATATTGAAGAAAGACAATCTCATGTAAACTTTGAAGCTCTTGCAACCTCTTCAGGTGCATATTCATTAAAGAAAAACTACGACTACAATGTATTGAAGTTTATATACGACAATGCAAGTGATGGTACGGGTGCAGGAACTGATGGTTCACCAATTGATGGTGACGCAGCTGTAGATACTTTAGCAAATTTAGTATCAACACTAAAAAAGAACCTGGATAAAAATGATGTGCCAGAAGAAAATAGATGGCTAGTTGCACCACCTGAATTTTTTGAGCAATTAAGAAAAGCAGGCGGAAAACTATCTGACCAATCAGTAATGAACGATGGTGGAGCATCACAAATCAGAAATGGTAAAGTTACAGACAGACCATTATTTGGTTTTAATATGTATTCATCAAACGCTATTGCTGTATCAGGTGGAGCTGTTGCGTCTCATACTTTTGGATCTGCTGGATCTAATGAGTATGCATTCGTATACGGACACATGTCAGGAGTTGCGACTGTAAATCATATAGCTAAAACTGAATTAATCAGAGACCCTGATTCATTCGCAGACGTTGTCAGAGGACTACACGTATTTGGAAGAAAAATCCTTAGAAGTGAAGCAGTCCAAAGAGGCGTTATAACAATAGGTTAATTAGGAGGATAATAGAGAACTATGGCAACTTATAATGTAACAGGTGCTGGTGGAACTACTGGACATCCGTCTAATGGTAGAACACCTTATATGGTTGAAAATACAATTGATGTATCAGCAATTAATGGTGATAGCGGTGCAGCACAGAATGATATCATTCAGTGCTTAGACATCCCTGCTGAAACTTTAATCATGGAAGCTGGAATTGAGGTAGTCACAGCACTATCTTCTTCAGTTACTATGGATTTAGGTATCACAGGTGGAGACATTGACAGATACGCTGATGGCGATACTAATGCCACAGGGTTTTCTGCACCAACAGCTACAGCTAGAACTATAGTTGCAAGTGCAGATACTCTTGACATTAAAGTCTTAGATGCAGCTTCGTCTGCAGGTAAGATAAGAGTATTCGCTGTACTTTGCGATGTAGCAGGTATTGACGAAACCGACAGAAATACAGATACTCAGCACGACACTGCTGTGTAATTTGTTTAATTTTAAGGGGGGCTATATGTCCCCCTTAATTTATACCCCTTATAATATTAGGAGAACTATGACTACTTATGATTTAACAAAAAAAACTAAAGCTAGTACAGGTCAAAGAATTATACATTTAGGACCAGTTGATAATACTATGAGGGTTATTAAATTAGAAAAAAGACTTGATGACCAAGAACAAAAACTAGACAAAATTTTAAATTTATTACAAAATGGCAACAACTTACCTAACACTAGCAAACAGAGTTCTTAGGGAACTTAACGAAACAGAATTAACTTCAAGCACGTTTTCCTCTAGTAGAGGTATACAAACTGCTATTAAGGATTTTGTAAATAAAGGTATTCATGATATTTATAATGAAACAGGTGAGATACCATTATTATATTCAAGAACATCACAAGATTTAACTGTTGGTGATAATGAATACGATTTTCCAACTGACTTTAGAAAAGCAGATATGGATTCATTTGTTTTAAAACCAAAAGAATTAGTAACTAATGGTGAGTTTGCATCTAATATAACTAGTTGGACAACTGGCGATGGATCACCATCACATACTTCAAGTGGTAATGGTAGATTAAATTTAAATAGTGCAGCAGCTTATCAAGCTATTAGCACTACAGTTAATAAAGAATATAAAATACAAGTTAGAGTATTAAGTCCAAATAGTTCTAGTACTGCATTGATAATAAGAGTTGGAACATCTGCAGGTGGAACACAAAATTTAAATACAACGCAAGCTGTAACTAATTTTAGAGAAGGTGCTATACTAAATACTACATTTACAGCAACAGCACAAACTTCTTATATATATGTAGAAGCATCGGGTGTTCAATTAGATGTAGACTATGTAAGAATAAATAGAAATGATATAGCACTTAGAAAATTAGCATATATATCATATGATAATTATTTACAAAATTATAAAGTAACTGATGATACAAATAATAAAGGTAATTATTCAGCACCACTAAGAGTTTATATATTACCAGATCATTCTGCATTTGGTGTAAGTCCAAGACCAAACACAGGTGAATATACAGTGCACTATGATTATTATACAACACATACAGATTTATCTGCACATGGTGACAATATGAGTTTACCTGATAGATTTGGTACATTAATTGTAGATAGAGCTAAATATTATACTTATATGCTTAGATCAGATCCACAACATGCACAGTTAGCAGATAGAGATTTTCAAAGAAAATTAAGATTATTAAAAGTAGACTACGCTACTAAAAATGACTATATGCGTAGTGATACAATCGCAGAAAGTATTGCAACACAAATAGGAGGTAGAGTAAGCTAATGGCTATTAGAAAAGAAGAAGAAAAGAAAAATGGTATGAAAATAATTGATAATATGGATGGTGAAAAAAGTGCTGAAGATAAATTAAATATGGCTAAAGTTTCATATGGTAAAGAATTAGATAAATTACCAGGTAATACTCTTCAAGAAAAACTTGAAAAAAAATTAGGTATTAAAGTTATACGTAATATTAGATTACAAGACGCTATAAAATTATTAAAAAAAAATAAATAATCAATGCCAACTACTGATCTTATATCACCATTTGTAGTGAGTTGTGCAGGAGGCTTAACACTTAATAAAGATGTGTTTTCTATGGCTCCTGGAGAAGCTCTTATACTACAAAATTTTGAGCCTGATATTAAAGGTGGATATAGACGTGTCAGTGGAACAGCACAATATAATACTACAATTGTACCACAAGGATCTAGTAATAGTAGTTTAGTTGTTGATTGTTCAATTATATTTAATGGACAAATAATTGCAGCTAGAGGTGGAGATATACACAGAGGAACTACTTCAGGTAGTTTTACTACTTTAACTACAGGACTTGGTACATCTAGTAGAGCATATGACTTTGAAAAATTTAATTTTAATGGAACTGATAAATTAATTATAGCAACAGGTCATTCAGCTGCACAAATAATTAATACAAGTTTTGCAGTTGATGTAGTAAATGCAACAGGTGGAGGAACAGCTCCAAGTAATCCTAAATTTGTAAAAGCATTTCAAAACCATATGTTTTATGCTGGTGCAACTAACTCACAAGAAATTATATTTAGTGTACCATTTGAAGAAGATAATTTTACAACTGGTAGCGGTGCAGGATCATTTAAAGTTGACTCAACTGTTGTTGGATTAAAAGTATTTAGAAATGAATTAATTATATTTTGCCAAGATAGAATATATAAATTAACAGGAACATCAAGTTCTACATTTGCAGTACAAGAAGTTACAAGAAATATTGGATGTAGAGATGGTGGTAGTATTCAAGAGATTGGTGGTGATGTTATATTTTTAGCACCAGATGGTTTAAGAACTATTGCAGGTA
>Ga0208158_1000769_pt1 | contig 10856 bp, 3 predicted proteins | sample 8_EtaG_FD_184081 | JGI IMG/M metagenome (GOLD analysis project Ga0208158, IMG submission 184081) | Marine viral communities from the Subarctic Pacific Ocean - 8_ETSP_OMZ_AT15162 metaG (SPAdes) (version 2) | ecosystem: Environmental > Aquatic > Marine > Oceanic | place: Pacific Ocean | collected...
AGAAGTGAATGTTCCAATAAAGTTTGAAGTTGCTGCTAGTTCACTATCAGAATAGTACTCTGCAACATAAGTATCTGTACCATCATGAGTAAGGTACATATCAACAAAATTAGTCTCTGATGATCCAAGATCAACAATTTCTGATGTTACGAAATATGCTTCTCTATCAACAGTATTAGCAGATATTACCACAGATGAAGATCCAGCAGCAACTATACTATTAGAACCTACTAAATCGACAAATCCGATAGATTGAGTTCCTATACCAGCAAGATTTGAGTTAAATGTTTTCTTTAAGATTTTTAAGTCATAATCATTATTATTTGGATCATCAGGAGTGAATTTTATTATTACATTCGATGATGCGTCCATTTCCGCTTTAATCTCACCCAATTCAACAGATCCAGTCTGAGTTCTACCTCTTTCTAATGTAAAGACATCATTATCATCCTTATACAGAACAATATCAGAAATTTGAGTATTCTTATTATTTGGATTTCTTGCCTGAATTAAGAACGTTGCATATTGTGCATTAATTGATAAATCAGTATATTGGAAAAGACTAGAACCAGTATCAGAGAATAATGGACTAAAATCATCTATTTCTAGAACTCTATTAGTTCTACATTCAATATATGGAGATAATTTTGTATTTTTGAATTTAAGGAACTTTGATTTATTCTCAACTGTATCTACATCAAGAACATAATCGAAATTATTGATAGTATCTACTCTCTTTTCACCTATAACATCAAGAGTTACGATATCAATATATTGTGAAGTAGTAAGACCAGCCTTAGTAGAAGATGTTATACCAACATCGGCAAAGTTTTTAAGTCCACTAGTATGAAGAATACTATTAACTGGATTTGATAGATCTTCATACGTTACTGAACTCTTAACAGAGTATGATAGATTCTGATAATAATCATTATCTGGTGTGACCTGATAATCTTCATTCAATTTACCAATATTATCATTCCATCCACGATCTTGTCGTAATGAATAACTAACATCAAATTGACCTTTATTGATTGATATAGAGTTAATTGTAGCAATATTACCACTTGCAAATCCTTTTATTCTTTGATTTGCTACTAAATTAAATCCACCTGGTACAGTTTCAACAATTTTAATATATTCGTCAGTAGATTCAGTTACTTCAAGATCTACTGGAACATATGCAGATCCAACGTGAGCAAGTAATTTTTCACCCACATTAAATTTAGATATTTTCTGAGTAACTCTTAAATCTGGATAATCTTCTATACCTATAATTGATGCATATGAATTTTGTGATGTCTTGGCAATACCTGGATTAGTTGCAATACCTGATAAACTAAACTCTACTGTCGCAGGGTTAGTATTATTCATAGCACTTACAGTGTAGAATTTATACCCATTATCAGCAGAGTTAAATCCATTACCCTCTGTATTATATTTTTGTATACCTTCTACAAATATTTTTTCACCAGTAGCAAATGGTGCTACACCAAATCCCAAAATAGGAGTAACTAATGTTGCTGTAACTACACTAGTTCCAGAATTAAATCCTACATGACTAACAGTAGATCCATTACTATTATTAACAGCAAATATCTCATGTGTTACTGGTGAAAGACCTTTTGGTGGTATGATTATATTAACATTATAAACAGAACTACCTGTTACTTCCGCTTCTATTATTCCAGTAGAATCTTCAAGTCCAGTATCTGGATTAACAATTACTAAATCTGGCGCACTAGTATAATCATTACCACCTCTATGAACTGCAATATCACTAATAGTATTTGAATCTACTATTGTTATAACAGGAGAAATAAATGCTTCTGGATTTAATGTTGGATCTGAGGAATATTCAAATCCTGGATCAAGAATTCTAACATCATCAATTCTATTAATGGTTTCTGATCCTGGTAATACACTAGCATTTGTTCCTTGTGTAGATGCAATGCTAACAAAGGAAGGAAGTTTCTTATACCCATCCCCACCATAATTGATTGTAAGTTTACTTACTGGACCTCTTGCTCTTGGTGATTTTGTAGTATACTTTAATATTTCAGTTTCAGAAGCAGTATAAATTAGATTTTCTGGTACTTTTGGTAATGCAACACTAAATTCTTCTGCACCAATCCCAAATATAGTATAACTGTCATTATAAGCACTATTAATATAACTAATATTTGAATAGTTTGATACATCTGTGTCAGCAGTACTAATATATCCCGCTTTTTGTACGTTATAGAAGAGATTTTTTGGATTAGTAGTTTTATAATGTAAAGATACAGTAGCGGTAGTTGTTACACCAACAGTTCCAACACCAATTGCTTCAAAAGTATCAGTTTTTCCAGTTGAAACAAATTCGTTTTTAAAATCATTATCATAGAATAATTTAAACTCATATCCTGATAATGAAGAATCACCAACACCAAATACTAAGTTATTATTTTCAAGAATTTCAATAGGTGGGTTAATTAATGAGAATGTATGTACAAGCGATCCACCAGTATTTGATGTAAGATCAATAAGGTTTGGTGTCTTAGATGTAACATCATAATAAGTTTCACCCAATTTGAAGAAGTTATCACCAACTTTATAGACATAATAATCTTTCTTAGATACGATTGGAGCAGTAGCTCCACCAACGTCTGTATGATATACTTTATCGCCAGTCTTGAAGTTATGTGATTCTATATTAAAGGTACTATCGACAAGAGAAACGTTACCAACAGGGCATGTAACTGGGTTAATATAAATTCTTTCATTATCTGCATCATAACTAACATTTATTTGAGTAGATGTACCAACACCAACTGATTGGTTTGGTTTAACTTGAAGATCAATTAAGTCACCTTTTATTAGGTTATGTGCAGTAGAAACAGAAACTTTTGCATTAATTTTCTCAACATCTCCTAAAACCTGAGTATATTTTGTTTCTAATGCATAATCAAACATGCTAGAACCAACTGTTGTATCTCCTATAAAGGCAATACCAGTACTACTTGTGGTTAATCCAACCTGAGTTACTATACCAACATAATCTTTTGATTTATTAATAATATAAACAGTTTGTTCATTAGCTGATGTTGGTATAACCCATTGTGTAGCACCACCATCATCTGTTACTGTTAAACCAAAACCAGCAGGTGGTTTTCTTAAAGTTACTTCTTGATTTGTATTAAATGGATGATCTGGTAAGTAGATGCTATGTGTAGGAGTAGATACTACCTTAGTAAAGTCACCTATTGAATAATTTGAGGTTGAACCCAATCCAACCGCAGTTCCAACTCCAATAGAAAGTTGTGGATTAAAATATACTGTCTTATTTACTTTAGAGTCAAAATTATCTACAGATATTGGAAGATTAAAATAATTTGGAATTAGATCAACTTCGGTTGATACTGTATGAACTCCTGCGGATACTCCCCTCTTAACTCTCAATACCTTATGAACATCAAATGTATTAAGAACGGAAAGTTTCTCTGTACCTATTGAAATACTACTACCAGCAGAAATCTGATCTGGAATAGTAGTAACGTAGATATCAGTAACTGCAACACCAGTAGCAGCTGGTATTTCTTTATAGACAAATGTACGTGCTGTACCGATTCCAAGTATATGATTTCCTGTAAGACCTTTAATTGATGTAGTACTTAATCCAGAAACAACAACATTATCTTCGGTATTTAAAGAAGGTGCAGTTGCAATATATGCAGAAACTGTATTAGAGTCTTTCCATATAAAAACAGCATCCTCATAGTTATTGACAGTTGTTTCAATAGAAGTAATTTTCTCACCTTCTATACCAGTAACTGCAACACTTAATCCACCACCATTTGTATCAGTATTATCAAATTTTACATTATCACCAATCTGATAATTATCACCAGCATTAATAATTTGTAGTGAATCTACTGATCCACTTGTTGTAGATTCAATAATAGAAACCTGATTAATAATCTCATTAGATTCAATTATGAAATCATTACCAGCATACTTATCAGATACTTTGTATGGATAGGTATTTCTGATTATTTTAGAGGTGTTAAAGTCAAATGTATCTTGATTTAAGTTAAAATTCTCATCAAGTGGGTTTGAACGGTAAGCATCACCAATAAAGTATGGGAATACTGGTTCATTACTTACTGTTGTTATACCTGCAAAATATGCATAAGTTCCGTCTGGAAATTCTGGTGTTTTACAATATCTTCCATTATACATGTCCAGATGACCTGAATTATCAAATTCATAATCTTCTACAAAGAATCCATTACCAAATCCTGATGGTCTGTCTACTATATTTGATGCATTAAGAGAATATCCAGTACTTAAACTTGTTATCTGGGAATTTTGATCATCAGCATCACTATAACCATAAGGTCCATAAATTGGATTTCCATCATATGCCCACCCTATAATCGGTGAATGTGAAGTTGCATTAATTTCAAAGGTATTATTACCAATTTGAGTAGAAAATCCAACAAGAGCATATTGTAACTTATTATCAGTTTCTATTAATGATTCCTTACCATATCTTGAAAAATGATTGACACTTAATGATCTAATACGTGGATCTAATTTTGCCCCAGATCCAGGAGGTGTAACATCAATCCTTACTTTATCCTGTTGATATTGTAATCCACCTTCAAGTACGATTACATTAATAATCCTTCCACCTTCAATAACAGCTCTTAATTTAGCACCAAGTCCAGTACCAATTCCAACTACTTCTAAATCAGGTGCAGCAGTATATTCCTTTCCTCTTGCTTGTATTTCTACAAAAGTTACTTTTCCATCAGTAATAATTGGTTTTAATTCAGCATCTTTACCTGATTTAACAGTAACACCTGCGGTCTTTTCAAGATTTAAGATCTCTGATCCATAATTAGTACCCTTCTCATACAAATAAGCATCAACAATTGGTCCACGAACAACAGGAGTTGCTGTTATAATACCTAAACTACCTGCATTTGCACGTTCATATGTAATATTAAGTTTAACGTCTGGATATTTAAATACTTGGAATCCTTCTCCCTTATCACTAAAATGAATATAATCCTTTCTAGTATAATTTGAAGTTATAGTAGCACCAAGTCCAGCATTAGTGATTCTGAACTGATCATCATTAATTTTAATAACTTGATAATAATTACTAGTAGTTACTACACCAGTTGCAACTGATAAACCAGTAATTGCTTGTGGTTGCGTAGATCCAGCACCAATAAGAGTATCATAAACAATCTTATCACCATCCTTAAATCCGTGGTTAGTAAATTCAACAATATTTGTAATAGTGTTAATTCCAACTGGTTTTACATATAATTGTCTATTCTCATACCCACTTCCAGGACTAAGTACCCTAACATCCTTTAATGTATTTTCTTCATTCCAAACTTGGAATATATGAGTACCAATCTTATTAGCAGTTGTAAATCCTACGGTATTAATTCCAGTATTATAACTATCTTCTGTCTGATATAATTTAATTGTAGTTGGATTAATAACTTCTGGCCAATATACAGAAGCATTAACAAGGGTAGTTGTACCTAATCCAACAGGACTAACAGCATTATTTCCAAATGATCCAACCCCAATTGGAGGATTACCATTTCTATCATATACAATAGGTTGACCATTTTGTAGATAATGTTCAGTATGGAAAGTTAATGTTTCATCTATAGCATCAATTCCACCACCTTCTACTAATAATCTAGCATCAAAAGTTATTTCTCTTTTTCTTTTTGAAAGAACTGGCTCTAAAATTGCACCATCACCATTACCACCTTCAATAGTTAAGTTAAGAATTCTCTTAATATCAAATGCTTGTGGATCAACTTGAACATCTTTAACACTACCACTAATAACTGGTCTAACCAATGCAGTTGTTCCAGATCCAACCGAAGTTAATACAATAGATGGTGGTGTAATTACATCATAATTAGATCCACCATTCAATAAATCAATACTTGCTAATGGACCAGAATATATCTTATCTTCTGACTTATAATTTCTAATCTCAACACCATTAACCAACATACCAGTAGTTCCTGGTACAGTTTTTATGGCAGTACTATTTTTAAGATTTGGTTCTAATGGATACTTCTTAAGTAATTTTTGAGCACCTATCTGCTGATTGATAGAACCAATCAATGAGAATGTATGGGTGCCAGAACCTGCTGCAATGGGTTCAAACTCAGAATAATCAGATATAGGTATAAATGACCTAGAAATGTACAATCTGATCTGGTTTGGATTGCTTAGAACCTCAACAAAATAAACACCTTCTTCTAATCCAGTAATTTCTGTTCCTTGTGGAGTATAATAAATCTCATCACCAGTAATAAATGGTACGTTAGAAGGGAATGATAAAACTGAATATTTTAGTGTATTTGAATCGAATCCCTGTAAATATGGTGGATTCGTAGTCGCATCTGGTAAAATAGCCTTTGGAATTGTTGCTGAAATATCATATGAAGGTAATGAGTTAGATGCAACATAAAAATCATCACTAGGATCTGTATAAACGTTCTGTATATCAGATACTAATATGTTATTTCCATTATCAATATTAGTTGCAGAACTAAATGCTCTATTTAATTTTCTTCTTAAATCATATTCTCTATTAGTAGCTGGTATCGGTGATACACCAGATTCAAGAACTAAATTGTTTATACTAACAGTCCTTGTTGGGATATCAATATTTGCAACTGTACCAGTAGCAGCAAGATTTTGTTCGTTTCTGAATAATATTTCTATCTCATCATCTATTTTAAGACTAGACTTATCAATATCACTAGTAAACAGTGTTATATTAGATCCAGATACACTTTCTATCTCAAATCTAGAAGATGTGTTATAAATCCAAGAATTGGCAAAGATTTCCTTCTTAGTAGGGTTTACAATAGGATTTCTAATCTTTTCGCCAACGTTATTAACGGATATTTGCTCTTTTTCGGATGATAATTTAATTTTACTGTTAGGAACAAACGTTGATAGAACCCCAGTAAGTCTTAATTTAACTTCTTTGGTCAAATCTCCATATTCATACCCATAATAATATTCCTCAGACCTTAAATCAGAAGCAGTACTAATATCAGTTGTTATTCCAGTACATCCAAAGAATTGGTTTATAGACTTACTAGTGTAACTAATAGAAGTATTCAGACCAGAAACAACAGTTCCAGTTACACCAAACCCAACAGTAGAATCTACTGTAATAACAGCTGATCCAGTAGAAACATTATTAATAACTTTTGATTTTGGAGTAATACCAAATGTACCTTCAATAAGGTCTACATCGTTAAATCCGACAAATAAACCTAATTTATAATATGTTTTTCCCTTCCTAGTAATTGCCTCAACTTCGGATACTGATGCCCTAGTAGCACTATCATTAGATTTGATGATAGTTTGTCCAATTAAACCTAATGGATTACCATCTATTATCTCAGCAAGTACGATCTCACGTCGTATAAATTCCGATGCCGATGGTTTAATTACATATTGTTCAAGATCTAAAACCTTCGGATCTTCATTATAAAGGATATTAAAGAGTATTCTGAATGATTCTTCTGTACCTTTTGATTGATAAAGTGTTTTAGCTGTCTTTATAAAGTTACTAGCATCAAGATTACTGACAAAATCTACTTTTTCTAGTCCAGGAGTAAGAGAATATCTAGTTTTATTATAAAATTCCTTTAAAAATAAAGAACTTAGATTAATAACAGTTGATCCAGAATCATGACTATCTGCTAATGAATCTGTAAATACTAATTCTTCTGGTTGATTTGGTGCATGATATGATGTAATTCCACTAAATCCACGAACACAACCAGTAAAACTGACAGGTGTTTTACCAGTATATGTAAAGACTTCATTATTAATACGAAAAAGACCGTACTCGTTTGGAAATCCCTTTGTAGATGCAACATCAACAGTTGATCCAGCAGTTGCAATTCCAACAGAAAGTGTCGTTTCGCCAGTTATAACTTCTGGACTTAAATTATCTAACTTTAAATACTGATCAAGATTATCCGTAAGATCAATATTACCACCTTGAAATTCCTGAGAAATATAATATTGCTTTAAAAAATCAACAGATTTTGGACTCTCAGAGACTAAAAACTCTGGAAGTTGACTTTCAATTATCTGCTGAACTTTGACTCTTGTGTCAATGCCTGTCGTTATCATCCTCTTATTAATTCTCCGTTTGCATAACTTGAAGTGACTTTAAATCCAATACCAGATATCTGTTCACCCGAAGTAATGGTATCTTTAACCATATTTATTGCACTATTACCAACGTCAAAATTGAGATATAAATCAGTAACACCAATTATGTCGTTAGACTCTGGAAATGCCTGTATTTCTACAATATTATTTGCTTTATCGGTCTGTGTAATGTTAACTGTTCTTATAATTATCTCACCTTTCTTATAATCAACCGTTCCAGCAGAAGCAACTATGACTTTATTGGCTGATAAAGTAGTATTTTTCTTAACTAGACTTAATACACCCATATTACTACCATCTAATTGTCCGTCACTACGCTTATTTGGTATATCAGTTAGATAAACCCAATCAGATTGTCCTTCAATTTTAAATCCAGTTGACTTAATATTTCTTCCTGCTGGATTAATATGGAATGAATTACCATAACATAACTCATATTGAGCATAAGAATTGGTAATTGCCTTCAAATTCCTTCTAATTATAACCTTAGTAATATTAGAGGTTATTGCAGTATCAATATTATCAATTACATTCAGTACTTTACTATACTTAAATCTTCCACCAAACTTATTAATATCTCTTGAAGATCCATAAGTTGTTAATCCTTCTATAATATCAGTCTTTAAAGCATCAATCGTTGTAATTTTAGATTGATCATAATACACAGAAGACTCTAATTCCACATATAGTAGTTTTAGATCTAGTATTTTCTGGTTTATACCAGCAAGAGAGTATTGCTTTAAGTCAGAAAGTATCTTTTGCTTATCAAAGTCAGAGACAAATTCGCCATTTTTTGGTTTAATTGTCAATAAAACTGTTCCAAATTCTGGTGGATCTAACTCCTCACCACCTACAACAGAGACTGTTTCGGTGTTTGGGTATATTTGCTGTACTATTGCTTCATAATCCCTTGCTGTAACCGCCCTGTACTGCGCTGAATACAGTCTAGGAGCAAAGTACTTAACTGAATCAATAGACTCAATATCACCGCCATTAGACGCTTTATTAATAGTACTAATGATTGGAGTCGTTGTTGGTAAAAGAACCTGATTAGATGCAGATGTTACTGTACCTGCCCATGCAAATGATGAAGGACCATTACCAGTTGTTCCATCAGTAACAATATATGATACAGTTACTACTGCATTATCTTCTAATTTTTTACCAAATATACCATCACCAAACAGCAATTCATACCTTTCATCAGTAATTTCCTGAATTAAGTATGTTTCGGATGTAGAATTGATGTTTAATATGTTATCAACCTTATTATATTCCTTTCCAAGACCTGTATCTGCTGCACCTTTAATATAAACTTTAATAGTAGAAGTATCAATACCTGAATTTTCTAATATAAACCTCTGATCGATGGATCCATTAACGGTAAATGTCTTAGATAGATAGGTTCCTTGATAGACTGTTAATGGTGCCGAGACTGTTCCAAAGTTTGCTGTACCACCACTAATAGTAGTTGTAATACTTTCTGGTATTGAGAAGACATATTGAGTATCATCTGACGATCCAACACAGACTAAACCTGCATTTAAGGTTAATGTAGAGGATGAAGAATTAGTATTGACAGGGACTGTTATAGATGCTTGTGCTGCTGTTTTAGATTTAGGTACATATCCTATGTTTCTTGCCAATGAAACAACGTTTTCACGTACTGATGCTGAGTCTAAAAACGACTCATTCACCACCATATTGGAGTTAAAGGCAGTAATATACGTATTATATGCTAATGTATCAATTAAAACCGAGAAATTAGACCCTTCATAGTCAAAATCTGTAAAATCAGAGTTTGCACGGACATAATCCTTGATAGAAGTCTTAATTTGGTCGTAATCTAGGTTGGAAAATTTAGTAAATGGCATATTCTTACCTTGTTGCTTCTAGCATAAACGTGAAATCCTGTACTGCTATGTCTTGTCCTATTATATTAAAGGATATAGTTACTTCAAATTCATTATCATCTGGTCTAGGAAAGACCTCACACCTAATATTAGCAATTCTAGGTTCAAAGTTTTGTAGTGTGATGACAATTTGGTCTTGAATAACTGATGCAGTACCAAAATCAACAAACTCAAATAGACTATCACGTACTTCTGACCCTAAAACAGGATTAAAAAATCGTTCCGTAGGAATTGTTTGTATTAGATTCCTTACAGATCTTGTAATTGCATTCTCATTTTTAAGAATTGTTAGATCTTTGGTGACAGGATGTGCATCAAAGGACAAACTTATGTCTTTAAATGATCTGGATACCCGTTTGACGGCCATATGAATAGAGTTTTCTTGTTTTATTTATGTGATATTTTCAGAATTAAGATCATCATGTACTATTTCTTGGATTACACGCTTCTTTTCTTCTAATTTAACGTATGGATCCACAAAATCTTCGTCTTTTTCCACCAGAGAAGCATCAAATTCCGCCCATTTAGTACGTAATTGCTCTTTATTCATCATTTTTACCTAATAATTAGTATTTATCATTAAAAAAGACCCCGTATGGAGTCCCTTTATATTATTTACCTTGTCCTCGGTATTTCTTACGAGCCGAGTTACGGGAGGTCGGTGCATGTTTCGAGTGTTTACCGTTACCCTGACGAGTTTTCTTCGGGGTT
>Ga0208158_1000770_pt1 | contig 10855 bp, 34 predicted proteins | sample 8_EtaG_FD_184081 | JGI IMG/M metagenome (GOLD analysis project Ga0208158, IMG submission 184081) | Marine viral communities from the Subarctic Pacific Ocean - 8_ETSP_OMZ_AT15162 metaG (SPAdes) (version 2) | ecosystem: Environmental > Aquatic > Marine > Oceanic | place: Pacific Ocean | collected...
GGAGATCCTTCAAAAGTCCGTAAGGTACAAAGAACTACTGAGGATCCAAATGTTATGCCAGGTTTTGGTATACAAAGTAAGGAAGCGGCTGATGATGAGGTTGAAGCACAATTAAAAGCTATGAAAGCTGGAGTAGCACCTCGCTTACATGCAGTTGAAACTTACCCTGTAGCTAAAAGAAAATATGATCAAGGTCAAGAAAATAGGAGTAAACAAGATGAAATAATGCACATTATGGAGATGGATAAAGTCTCTACTGTCGATGATGAAGGAGGAATTGATGAGATTATTGATAAAAAAGTAAGAAATTTTGGTTTTGATAATACTAAAGATTATCCATATAAAGGTACTCCAGCTCAGAAAACTAGGTTTAGAGAGAGAAAAGAGCAAATGATACAGTCAGAAAATGCTAAATATAAGTTAGCCTTATCAAAAGCAAAGCTTAAATTAGCTGATCAAGGAATTGTACATACGGATTTAGGTTACGGTAAAGAAGGAGATAGAAGACCTGATCATCTTTCATATGATCCATACTCAAACGAGATGCAGATAATAGATTACAACCAAGTTCAATCATTTAATCATGCTAATAATCTACATGAGCATACAAGAAATATGAATTTAAAAGAAGAAGAGTTAAAAGATTATACGCCTGGAGCTAATGCCGAACACTTCTTAGACCATAAAGTAAATGCGATCCTACAAGGGATGAATGCTCTTGGAAATACCCAAGAAGCTAATATCTTTAAAGGGCTGTATGAAGAGATTGTAGATAGCGGAGATTTAATTGCTGCTGATGACCTTGTGAATCAAGGCAGGGATATTATAAATGAGCATACTATGAATGATGTAGATAGTAATTACCTTAAGTTTTTAAAAAAACGAAAGTAAAACAGTTAAAGAGTAATTGGTCTTTCGCACGTAATTTTATATAAATTCGGTCTTTGGCTTTAAATTCTAAAAGAATCTGGCTCCTGGCTTTAAGATTCAAACATAACTTTATTAGTCGTATAAAGTTAATTATGTAAACCACAAAGGAACACACAATGTCCACCAACACATACTCTGTAGAAGCAGAGATAACAAGAAAAGTAGTAGTTGAGGTCGAAGCTACTAGTATGGAAGAAGCAAAAGATCTAGTCGCTGCTGATCCTGATGGTTATGAAACCAAAGAAGATACTCGTGAGGTATCTATAGGATCTGCTACTTGGTATGAAGTAGAAGCATTATGACTAGATTTAAATCATCAGCAAGGCAAGCCGTAGGGCTTGTCTTGTCTCATAATGAATATGGATTAGTTCATGAATCAATTAAAGCTACTATTAGAAGTTTTAAAAATAATCCAGAAGTTGCATATGAGTTTCAATTAATATTGGAATCCATGGAGAAACAGGCAGAATGTATTGTAGATATTTATTAAAACGAAAGTAAAAAAGCCTAAACGAAAGTAAATTAGTGAGGATTATAAATTTTCATAAGGATAAGAATCCCTACTACACCTACAGTTATAAGTAATCCGATAAGTAAAATCATAATTTTTTTGAGATTTTTTAATTATAGTCTTTATACCCCCTCTCATATTGACCTATAAAGGGGTAGAAAAAAAGGCTGCGTATGATAGCAACCCCTAAATCTTGTTATAAAGCATCTATTAAGCCTAGTAAAATTTTTTTATAGTATTCTCTTTTTCTTTTCCGATCATGAGTCCAATTTACACCTAGCTCTTCATCAGACTCTCTTTCAAAGGTAATATATTTGTGATTACAATTACCACAAGTTCTAATTCTTCTTATTGAATTAGAAAAATCAATATATCTGGTAGCACTTACAGTTCCTTTTTTAGGAGATTTACATTTCGGACATTTCATTTTCTAATACAATCCTGTGTTGTGAGATAAGACATGGCTGACTTTGGTGATCCCAAAGAACTTGATAGTGTGGGATTTTAGCTCCACATTTATTTTCTTTTAAAATAATTTCTTTAATAACGCCTTTTCTTCTTTGTGACGCAACTGTTTTACCATTGATAACTACATATCTGTTGGAAGTTTTTAAAACGTATCTAATTTTGACACGATCATTTACTTTATATTTTGGTGGTTGTGAGACTGATGGCATAATAATAATTGAATGTGGAGGGCTTACAAGGTCATATACTTAGTAATAGCCATGAAAGGTTAAACACGTAAACCGTGGTGTCACTATTACTCCTCGGTGGGAACCTGATTTCCTAGTAAAACATTTTTAATCTACCGCATGATCCGAGCAGTAGCAACAATTTACTAAGGCAGTATATAGAAATGCACCTAATCTATTTATGCACCCTATGCCTCCGTGTTACCACTTATCCTCATGAGTGTGAATTTTTCCTTCGACATGGTTATGATCTATTTGATCTATGTGAGCATGATCAATATTAATGTGAACGTCATTTTCTAATACTTTTGCGATTCTTTCTAAAGCATCAGCTATTCTTTCAACATTAGTAGCTAAAGAAATTTGAGTTCTAAATTCTTGTGTAGTAGTCATAGTTAAAAAGGAATGTCAGTATTATCTAATGAGTCTAGGTCGCCATATCTTTTTTTTCTTTTTTTTGCAACTTCTGAGAAATTTTTAAATAAATAGTCATCTTCTGTTTGTCTTGCACTATCCCAAGATCCAACTTGATCAATGCTAGTTAATAGACTAACCATTTTTACCATTCCTCCTGTAGATCTAGTTTGTTCTTTTAAATTTTCTTGATCTCTTGCATCTAATCTATCTTGCTCTAAACAACTCATTACCTTTGAAAAGATAAATGCCCGATCATTTGGAGATATAGACTGAGTTAATACTGGTTTTGCTTGTCTAACATAATCTCTAGCTTGTTGAATGCTCACATTATATTTAGAAGCAAGTTTTTTACTGATGTCCATAGCTCTTTTACCTTTAGCTAATTGATCAGCAGCGTAATTTATACGCTCTTCAAGTTGTTCATTGTTTGATCTGGTGTTAGTCATTGTAGTTTTTTTCTAGTTTGAGTGTGGGCATTGGGCAGAAACCATCTTCGCATTTTTCAAAAATGTCTGTTGGTTTTGTTTTTTCATATTCGATCTGAGCTTCTTCCGAGGAGATAACTTCACATCTTATAATTTCAGCCTTGTCTCCATGTTTAGGAAACAAAGTAGATAATGCTAATCTAGCTCCGTAAGAAGCACCATCAAGATCTTTATAGACCCCGACTATTTCTTTAGCATTGTCTCCAGAGCTGGAGAATACTATGTAAGAAAATTCTTTTTTATTCATTAGGAATCTCAGGTGTAAAAGTCCAATGAGTGAATTTTAAATCTTCAAAGAAAGTAATAAGTGAGTCCAAGCTAATGCAAGACCAACCAACATCTTTTCGAAAGACCATAATTTTTCCCCACGGATCTGTGTCTTTAGATGTAGGCAATGAATTTGTATTTAATTCAAATGTGTTTTCGGGTAAAGTGGGTTTTAGTTTCATCATCTTAATGGTGGAATGTGTCCTTTAGTGTGTTCGCTCATCTCATCTATATATTTAGTAATTGAGATAAAGTGAAAGTTTAAATTAGCTCTTTGTACTACAGCTTCTTGAAAATCTTTTTGAGTAAGGTAATCATCTGCGGTAAGTGCAGTAGCTGAAATTAACTTTTTTGCATCTGAGATGTGTTTTCTAGCATGCCAAAGATTGTCGGCTAGATCTTTTACATCTCTTGGTGAAGTAGCATTAAAGGTAGGTGCTGGGTTCATAATAACTTCTTTGGTGGAGGAGGACAAAATGTCGTTTTCTTTTAATAATTGCTCACATTCTTCATCTGTAAAGTTAAAGATTTGAGTTAATTGAAAGATAGCGTCATCATATGTCCATTTAATTAAATCGCTGAATACATGATTAATGATTTTGTTTGCATCTCTTTTGGGCATCTTTTCAGTTAATAACTTCCGAAGAAGTTTCTCGTCTGATTTGTCCCCCTCTGTCTGCTTGTAACTCATTAAGTTCTTCTGTAGTAAACTCATATTCATCTTGCAGCCAATAATCAAATTTGCAAGACCATTGTTGTGGTGTGTTACAGGATCGATATTGATTTTGAGTATTAACATAATCAACAAAGACAGGTTGAAGTTCAGAAAACTTACCTTTCCTCTTTTTTAATTTAGCCCTAAATCCAGGACCACGTTTACATTTTTCTAATTCCACAATAGGCAACCATCTTTTTGGATGTTTGTCGTTAGCTAAATAGATGTCGTATAGCTCTTTGGCTAGTTCTAGGTATTCAGTTTGGTACATCAGAATAATTTCCCAATTTGTTTAGTAATAGTTTGATTTAAATTTTTTATTTCTACAGACATTTGGCGGTATCCTGTACCAACATATATCTGTCCAATAACTACAGCGATAGTTGCAGTAGCCCAAAAGAAATAGTATTGATTTGATTTAACTTGATGTTTAAGTTTAGAAAATCTAGTCATTTTCTAAACCTCCTTTCTCTTCTGAGTCTCCTTTTCTCTGATCTTATGTCGAGAAAACCAGCCATAAGATAAAAGAAATAAGTAGTAACTGCTAAGCAAGCTAATCCAATTAAAAATTCCATTAGTTTCCCTCCTTCTTTAACTCTTCGCACCAACAACAGATATCACCTTCGTCATATCTTAAAATGCATTCGCATTGTGGGCAGTAATCATAATCTTCTTGATTCATTAGGTTTCCTCCGCTAGTAATAATCTGGTTTGCATATGTTTAGAAGAGGATCGGATACTTGAACCTTCCCATCTAACCAAGTAATAATAGTTAGTAGCCCCAACTGCATTAACAACAGGATCTACTCCTGTTATAGTTCCATATCTTGCTTTAGATTTAGAATTGTTGACTCGTAAATCTGGAGACTTTCTATATACACGATCACCAATTTTATAGCGTTGACCAATGGGTTTAGGTTTAGTCATTAGTTCTCCTCCTCATCTAAAATTGTAAATATAGGTTTATATATTTTTAGAAATCTTTCATCTTTAAGAAGAATATTAATTAATCCTCTAGCCATAAGACTCTTATCTTCATCTTTGTCCAGTTGCATTTGTGCAAAGACATCAAGACATTTTCTCCCTTCAGATTCACCTTTAATAATTAATTCTATTTCGTCATGAAACCTGACCTTTATAGACTGTTTCATTAGATCTTCAGCATCATCATGATCACCTCTTTCTGAACAGGCGAAAGCTTCATCGATTAGGGCTTTAGCTAGTTTCTCTCTTTGTAATTGATTCATTTTTTTCTCCTTTGAGTTAAGTTAAAATATTTAGCCATTAGGTAAAAGTAATAGAATATCCCAATGACACATCCTATAGCAGTAAGAATCTGCGTTATATCTTCTTTAATTAATCCCATCTGAATCCTCACTTAAACTGCCATAAAATTTTTCAGCAGCCTTAACGATTATCTGTCTGTTTAACTCCTCCATAATCATCTGTGAAGGTAATTCAGAAGAGCGTGGTACACAAGCAAATGCTTTATCTAAATGCTCCTCCAGATATTCGTAATCTGATTCTGTTTTACAGAGTCCCTGCTTAATAAAGAATTCAAAATCTGCGGTTAAATTATTGATTTTTGCAATAATTTTTTCTTTTTTAGTTTTAGACATTAGTTTTCCTCTTTTGTAAAGGTATTAAGTTGTTGCCACTACGTTTTATTAATTTTTTAGATTTATAAAAATCTTTATTTGAATCCAAAGACCCATCATAAGAATTGATGTATTCAATAAAAAACATCTGCATTTCATCATGGTTAAGAGAAGTCAAATAGTGACGTAAAAAATGTCTTAAAAATGGTTTATTAGATAGTAACCCTTCGATTAACCTAGCTTGAAAACCATCTTCACAAAAAGAAAAAGAATCAATAGACATTAGTTTTTCTCCTTTAAATCTTCAAATGTCATTTTTTCTAGTATTAACTGATAAGCTTCTAATGATGTAATGTTTAAACCACTAGCAAGTTTAATTGCAGCATTTTTAAGGACTTTAGGAGCCTCTTCCCATGTGTAGCCAGTAGATAAATTTTTCATTAGTTTACCTCCTGATCTACTAAAACTTCTTTTAATTGTTCAGATAACAAATGACAAAGATTAGTTTCTCTATCTTCATAGCCACCTCCCCTATGCCATTCCTCTACAGATTTATATCCTAATTTTTCTTTTTCTTCATCAGAAAGTTGATAAAATGGTTTGTCTTCTTTTTCTAATTGTTTTAAAATCTTTTCATTTTTAGCCATTTGTTTTTTCTCTTGTGGAGTAAATTCATCATCTCTTTTTTTAAATGAAAAATAATCTTCAGACCAATGAAAATCTATACCTGTAATAAAAACTAAACGAACTAAATCATTTAATTTTCTTTTATCTTCAAGAGCAATACGTTTAAAAAAATCATACTGCTTATCTGTAACTTCAATCGTTAAATTTTTAGACATGATTAATAGTGAAAGTAAAGTGAATAATAAAAAGAGGTTTGAAAAAAATCCAAACCTCCTGGAGTGACTAGCTTTTGAAGCTAACTGTCAATGTTTGTTTAGTAAGTGTGGCTTTACCATGCCTTACTTCTTTTGCTTCATCATCTTTTAAGTCAGCAAGTTGTGCTTCAAGTTTTAATCTTTTAGCTGTAAGCTTCTCAGAGTATTTGTATACTCTTCTTTTGCTTAAGTAAACGTGAACTCTGTTGTTCTCGCTATGTCTGATCTTAGGATTCTCTTCGCTGTCATCTAAGGCTGCTCTAAGGTCATTCTCAAATGATTTACGAAGATCATCATACTCATTCTTTTTATCTTTAATAGCTAAAGATAAATCGACCATCTTCATTAACCTGTCATCTTGATCAGCAACAGGATCAAACTTCTTAGTCTTTGGAGCATCCCCAGTAACTACAGTTCTTTGAGTAGAACCGATTATGTTTCTGAGTACTTGTTTAGCACTAGTGTCGTTTGATTTTGTCTGACTTTTAGTCATGGTGTTAAGTAGTAGTGTGTACATCAGATCAGTTTAAGGACTTGAATCTAGGTCGCATAGTCTATACATTACCTCAACATGTGGTAATTGTCTATATTTCTACTCCATTATTTTTTAAATATTGAAGAATAATTTTTGCTTCTTCTGCTAATGCTTTATCTTTAGAATTTGATTGAATAATTAATTTAAAAATAAAAGTCTTATCTCTCTTAGCATGCTCTAGTACAAAAGGATAACAATGTTCTATTAGTTGATGGCATAACCCAACAGCATCTTCTATATCTCCTCGTTCTCTACAGATTTCAGCTTCTTCTGCAAGAACTTCTAAGTAATTAATGTTGATTTCAGACATAGTAAATTAAGTAATTTTGTAAGGTAGGAATGTATTCAGACTTTAAAACAAGGCTGTTACAGGCGATTTTGAAAGGGGCAAAATCCAGGAGGAGACTGATTTCTCATGATTTTTGTCTAATATCAGTCCGAGGTGGTAGAGCGACCCAATATTTTGTATGCTCTTCTTTTGTCTCGATATCTGCTATCTCCCACTCTTCATCCCACTCCATAGCAGTTTTAAAACCATTAACATTGTCATGTAGTTTTTCCCTTGCTTCATCCTCTGATTCAGCTTCTACTTCTTTGACAAAGTAAACAGTTTCTCGGCAAGTGATTCTGTAAGTGTTCATAATGTCTCCCTAAGTGATTCAATAATTGTGCATTTGTTTTCTTCAATAGAATGAAATTTATAATCGTATCTATCCATTCGATCATCATCAATTTCAGTACAATTGTCTAGATTATCCTTATAAAGTTTCATAGCTTCTTCTTCACTATTAGCTTTAATAACGTAATCGATGTAGCCTGTATAAGATTCAGTAATTTTATAAATTTTCATAACCAATCAACCTCCTTAGTAATATCTTCGGTAGTTAAAACATCATAAGTTCCAGATTCGCTCTTTAAATCGTAAGTAAATCTTTCGCCATCATTTACCTCTCTTTCTAACTTAATATTTTCATCATTGTGATACCAGTAAACATCTCCATCCCTTTTCTCATGCCATTCTTTTGCCTCTTCTAAAGTATCAAAGGAGATTTCCCCTGTACTGATTTGTTTTATTCGTATGGTGTACATTAGCAATCTCCCATAGCTATGTAGTAACCATCAAAGGCAACCCAATATGTTTTGCGTTTAGTGCCTGTGTAGTAGAACTCAGCACATGATCCGGTGAAAAAAATAACTGCTTCTTCAATTACCTTTTTATTATCTATAAGTGTTTGGTATTTAATTTTTGTCCTTGTAGGATCTTTCCAATCACTTTTGTTAGCTACTAGATTAAATGCTTCTTGTAATTCATATCTAGTAAAGCCTCCAGAAATGGGTACAGTTTTGTCATACTCATCCATGCCTGAGAGAGTTTCTTTTTCAATCTCTTCTTTTTCAGTTTTTGTAATTAGTGAAATCATTTTAGTAGTTTAATAAAGTTAGTAGCCTGCAATTGCAAGTAATAAGTCAACACAGTCAGAGGCTGATCCCCCCTGATGTATAGCCTCTTCGATGGTGTCGTTATAGCTATTGTTATTGACACCTTTAATAGCTCGTTTTATGTGAGGTTGAGCAGAATCTGGAGATAGCCTATGTAGCTCTCTCATCTCTTTTAAAACATCTTTTTTAAATAAATTAAATTCTTCAGTCATAGTATTTATCTCCTAATTTGTTTTCTACATATACTGTAGTCCAAGAGCCAACCATATCATCATGGAATCCTAATGACTGTTGAATTGTTCTAGCTTCTTTCCAAGACTTTGGTTTTTTCTTAGCTAGTTTTTCCCATAAATTAAATTTTTTCATTAAATCTAATTTTTCTTTGATTGAATCATTCATAGTTTTATGTCCTAATTCAACCATGTAGTTAATAGAATCAACCTCATACTCCCTCCAGAAATCTCTTTGAGTATCTAAAATCCAATGATGAATTAATAAATAATGTTCGGTATTGTTCCATGCGACTCGCTCATCTCCTCCACAGCCTTCTTGATCAACCGCAGCAAGGCATGTTCTGCCTTTCCTTAACTCACAGTTGTAAGAGATCCATCCATTTCTGGAGAGCCTGTGGGATAGTTTTGACACAGTAATTTTTGTTTGTTTTGGTGTTGCTGTTTTAGGCATTAGTTTGCTCCTTTGATAATTTTTTTTGAATACTGAGGAAAATATTTTTACCCTCCCAAGTCATGTTCTCTACATCTAATGAATAATAAATGTCATTCCAATGAGCATTTAAAAATTCTTTTTCTTCTTTAGTTAATTGCATTCAAACCTCCTCCACACTTTGGATGTCAGATTCGGCTGATTTGAACTCGCTGCCTTCTAATTGACAATCATCAGACCATACCATCTGAATAGCATCTTCTTTAGATTCAGCTTTAGCAAACACAGTTTCTATATAAACTTGTTTAACTTTAATTCGATAATTTTTCATAATTTTAGTAGTCAATGCCGAATCCGTCAGTTTCTTCAAACTCTTTAATAAGTCTTTGAATCTTGTAAGGATCAAGATTATGGTTATGAAAAGTTTTGCAAAAGTGAGCTGCCCTAGCAACTCTGTCCTCGTCCCAATTAGTATCAAAATTTTTATTGAAACTAATTTGATCTTTGATTGCTTGAGTGTAATTTAATTCAAGAGTTATATCCTGAATTTTTTTCTGATTTTTTCTAGTAGTCATGATTTTTAGTAATAAAGTGTGTAAACTAACTCCTCCAGATTTTATGGAGAAGAAATAATTTTGGTTGATTAAATCAGTTTAACGACTTGATTAAGGTCATAAGGTTAGCCTCCCTCCTCTAATCTCTTTTGAACTATCTCACATAAGTTTTGCTCTGCTTCCCTTTGAGTTGCAAAGAAACTTTTGTTAGAATGCCTTACTAGATTTTCATTTTCATCTCTAATTGCATATCGAATTTGAGGATATATATTACCCTCTAACTCAATAATTATTTGGTATATTTGATAGTTCATAAGGTTAGCCTCCCTCCGAGAATCTATGTTCAGCCATGTCTTTCCAATCTTCATGGGATAGCTCCGGCCATTCTTCTTGTATCTCTTCATAGATAGTTTCCAAAATTTCTTCATTAATTAAATCTTCCATTAAATTTCTCCTTCAATAATAAAATTGTTTGATTGTTTTTCTAGCTCATCGGCCTTTGATAGGTCATCCATAGCATCAAAGGTATTGTTCCATTCATCTCTGAAGAAACGATCTAAACTAGTGTTGCGTCTAAGGTTGTACCACTTATTAGAGAAGTCTCTTCTAGCTTGATCCTTCTGTTCGAAGTAACCTCCTTTGAATCTACCTACAAATTTTTGATTCATTTTGTATTCGTAAAACATTAATTTTTCTCCTTTAATTTTTGTTCATAGATGTCCATAATCATCCCTAAAGAAATTTCACCATCATCGTATAATTTAGCGATTTTGTAACCCACAGTTTTAACTATTTGAGTGTAGGTATACTTCTTTCGTTTATTCATCGTTCTCATTCCCCCAACATAAACAACATGAACCGAAGTCATATAATTGACCTTCCATAGATACTGAATAAGCAGACTTGTTTTTATCTGCATCCATAAATTCTTTTAGATCATCTATGGATTCTTGGGTATTAGTTTTAGGGTCGCTGTAGTAGGCACAGATCTTGTCGTATGTCTCTTTATTAAATAGAGGTGCATACCATCCATTCCATCTTTGATGAGGGTTATACCATCCTTTAAATGAGGGTGGCATATCATCAACATTATTACCGCATGGTAAATAAAATAATCCTTTTTCCACTAGATGTCCTCCTCAATAATTGTGTCCATTGCTCTTT
>Ga0208158_1000771_pt1 | contig 10826 bp, 22 predicted proteins | sample 8_EtaG_FD_184081 | JGI IMG/M metagenome (GOLD analysis project Ga0208158, IMG submission 184081) | Marine viral communities from the Subarctic Pacific Ocean - 8_ETSP_OMZ_AT15162 metaG (SPAdes) (version 2) | ecosystem: Environmental > Aquatic > Marine > Oceanic | place: Pacific Ocean | collected...
TAGCTAGTATATGACTGGTTGTAGCAATCTTTGCAGTAATAGTTTTACTATTAATGCTCTGGAACAATGAAAGGATAAAATGAAATATAAATTTATAATAACCGAAGATGGAAAAGAAAAAGAAGAAAAAGAAGGAATGTCTTTTAAAAAAATTTTAAAATCTTTAGTAACCCCTAACCCTAAGTGGAGTGGTTCTATTGAATATAGAAATAAAAAAAGTAGAGAAATGTTTCATCAAATATTAAATGGTAAGAAAATATAGATATCTAGCTTCTGATCATGCATATATTAATTCTGAAAAAGGATTTGTAAATGCTGTAATTGGTAGAATCTTTAGACCTTCTTCTTTAAAAAAGAGAAAAGGGAGAAAGGTAACCTGGGCTCCAGCCATTACTCGTGAAGAGATGTGGGCTGAATTGTTTCTCCATGTTCAAGAAATGAAAGACCAGTATCCAGATACTAATGGTAGAATTTGTGAGTATTGCAAGCAGCCGTGGACTTACAGCAGGCGACCAGGAACTAGGGGCTTAGGTATGCAGCCGAGAGGACCTAATAATCCTAAAAATTTTTCTATTGATAGATTAGATACAACTAAAACTTACGAACGAGGTAACTTAGTTTTCTGTTGTGCTGGTTGTAATAATAGAAAGAATCAAGTGAGACTCGATGATATAATAAATATAGTAAGAGTCTGGATGAAAAGGAGAGTAAATGAAGCAGAAAAGATTGATTGAGTTGCCTAAATTAAGACAAGATGTAATTAAATCCGTCTATACTAAATATAGTAAATTTAATGATTTAATAGATACAATTTTAGATAGAAAAAGAAAGGAGCAGAATGACAAAGGAAAAGACAAAAGAAAAGGGTAGAAAATGGGATGGTAGATCACGGATTCCTACTAAAAAGTACAAAGAAAATTACGATCGAATTTTTAAAAAAAAGAAAAAAGTAAATGGCTATTATTATGATTATGATGGTAAGGAAACAATTCTCTATGAGGATGAAAGGTAGTTTAGAATGACTCTAAAGTGGAATAAACTATATCATTACCCAGCGTCAACGCGTACTACAACTGATGGTTTAAGGACTTATGATATTGGTGAACAAAAGTTACCAAGTGTTACGAGTATTTTAGGTAAGACTAAATCTAAAGAGACTGAAGAATCTTTAGCCAGGTGGCAGGCGAAAGTGGGCGAGAATGAGGCAACTAGGATCAAGGAACTAGCGGCTTCGCGCGGGACCAACATGCATAAGCACTTAGAAAAATATATTTTAGGGGAAGGTCATTTAGATTTAACGCCCGAAGGCAAAATTGCAAACGACATGGCGACCACGATAATTGATAAAGGATTCAATGATTTACAAGAAATTTGGGGATCAGAAGTTACTTTACATTATCCAGATTTGTACGCCGGAGCTACAGACTTAGTTGGAGTATACGACTACGAAGATAGTATAATAGATTTTAAACAATCCAATAAACCAAAGCGTAAAGAATGGATCGATGATTACTTTATGCAACTAGGAGCCTATGCTATGGCACATAACCATATTTATAGGACGGAGATAACTCAAGGTGTTATACTGATGTGCACCCCAGACTGTTACTTTCAAAAGTTTCAAATAAAAGGTCGTGAGTTTATTAAATATCAACATCGGTTTTTAGAAAGGGTCAATAAGTATTATGAACAAATATCTAATACAGAAAGTAATTAAGAGAGAAATTTCTCAGATGTGGGAAGTAGAAAAAAATCTTAAGAAACTTTTAAGTGTTGAAACAGAAGGTGTCCCAGAAGAAAGGTTGGATGGACTATTTACTAGAATCAGCCAACATTTGAACACAATTGCTTCAGCTCAAGACAAAATTATACTCATTCAGGCTATGGCTGAAGAGTGTGGCATAAATGTCACAGATGAAAAACAAGTAAAATAGCGCTTCATCACCTCCCTATAGGTTTTCTGAGAATACAAAATTAGAAAATCAGCACTTTAAAAATAGAGGTGATCAGGTGTTGAGGTGATCAGCAAGGAATACCAATGGTTTTAGAGAGCATAGGGGTCGCGCGGTACTTTTGGGTACCCAAATATAGAAAAAATTCTAGAAAATGTTATAGGGTTAAGCTATGATAGGCCGAAATAAATATTGGACAGGACCATCTCCGTGGATGGAAGAGTTTAATAAGAAACATAACCCCGAGATTTACCATGGCAAGAAAAAAACCAAGAAGAAGAAAACAAGTCGTCCCAAGTCAACCGAACGATATCCCGTATTCAAAGTACAGGATTGAATGGGTGGATGCGTTCAGTGATTCAGGTTGGGCTGATGACAGAGAGTTTACTAAAATGAAATTAGCAAAACCAATTAACGAAGGTTGGGTATTTTCTAAAGATGAAGATTCAGTAAAAATATTTGCGTCCTATGATTTAGATCCTTCTACAAGAGAAATAACTTTTGGGGATAGAACAATGATTCCTACTTCGTGGGTTGTGAAGATGGTTAAATTAAGTTAACGGAAGCTTTGGTTTTACGTCTTCAGGTTTTACACCTTTCGGTGGGTCATTCTTTATTAACATTACAGCGCTCTCATCAGTTATTTGCTCAATACGCTTATCTAACTCCTGCTCTGATAAGTCTTCTAATTTCCCTGTTCTAACTATTTTTTGATCTACATATAGTCCGCCGACATGTCCTCTTGCTTTCTCAGCAATAGTAGCTGCAGAAAAAGATTTAGCTCTAATGGCTTCATCTCTGATTCTACCTAGTTCAGTTAAGTGACCACCATAAGACACACCATATTTTTTATTACGTTCTTCCCTTAGTTGTCCAATATACTTATGTACCTCAGGAGATAGTTTAGGGTGTTGTAATTCATATGCTTCTTGTCGTGCTCTGTTCTTGCTGTATCCAGCTTCAATAGCACATTCATATGCATACTTACGTCCTTCAAAGAACACTAATAGCTCGGCAAACTTTGCCTGCATTGGTGTAAGTCGTGGTGCGGGTCCTCGTTTTTTCTTCACAATTTCCGTCATAGTTGACAATATAAATAGATTATCTTATAAAGTCAAATATGAAAGATAAGCGCACATATACTAATATAAAGGAATACAACGAAGAAATGACATATGAAAATGAAGTGAAAATATCAAATGATGACAGAGGATCAGGTGATTTAACTTTTCAAATAGAACAATTAATTAAACAGAAAGAATTTTTACAAGATAAATGTCGACAGGCTGGTCAGTCGATTGAAGGACTGACGAAAGAATTAGATAGATTGTCGGAAGAGAATGATAACCTAAGAACGATGTTGGGAAATAATAATGCTAAAAGGTAGAGATCTTATTATGATCTTCGAAAGATTCGTAGGTCCTAAACAGAAAGCAAGTGTTACTCAAGATGCTCGAGTTCAAGTTCGTACTCCGGATGGGCGACATTATGACATCAAAGGTGTAGATTTAGTTGAAAATAAATTAATTGGTGCTAGAGAGACTCATAGGATTGTAATTTCTACGCACGAAGAAGTCGCTAAAATGGGTAAACCAAAGCTCATTGTATAAACATTTGTAACCTCGGTTTTTTAATGCGTCCAGAAACAAAATTATGGCATGATTTTAAAAAACATACACCGCAAATTAGTTGGACTAGGATTGAAAATTCATCTGTATTGGGCACTCCCGATCTATTGGGTTATAATACTTTTGGCACCTTTTTTACCGTAGAGCTAAAGGTTATTTCGGGTTACAAATTAAGGCTCTCACCACATCAAATTGCGTTTCATGTGAAACATCCACAGCACACATTTATACTTGCCTGGAAGGCCTCTCGAAGAGAGTACAAAATGTTTCCAGGCTCTAGTATCTTGACACTAGTAAAAGATGGATTCAAGTCACCTGCTGCTTGTGACTATGGGCTTGTCGCTTGTGGATTATATCTTCAGAATCTTCAGTAGCTTGCAACTGTAGCTTGTAGCTTGCAACTTTATTAGCCTGTAGCTTGTGGCTTGTAACTTTAGCAGCTTGTAGCTTACGTAGTTTCCGGAGCTCCGCATAATACTTAGGATGTCTCCAGACATGGGTCATTTTTTAATTTTCAGGAATCTTAATAATTTACAAACCTTACAATAGCACAACCAGTTATATTCGTATTGTTTAATGTTTCGGATAAGCCACATTTGACACCCCCTTGTCCCAGCATTGTCTACAGCTGCCGCACTCGTTCCCCTGTTCAGCTGCCGGGCAGGTCTTGCCTGCCTGAACAACTGTTGACGTATGGGGCCAGAAATTAACTGGCCCCTGGTCTATCATATGCGAGGACACACGAATAATTAAATTTTTTGGTACCACAGCTGGATCCAGTAGCGTCAGCAGCTTCACTTCACGTGTTGGCATCCAGTGCTGCACCTGCTGTGTAGCGTTGCAGACTTCAAAAATATTTTTTAGATGTTGAGCTCCCTGCAGGTCCCCTGAGTCGTGCCACCTAAAGAAGGGCACAGCCCGGCTGTAGTGTGTGACCAGCAGCGTCATGGCTTCCACCCATTGCGGATGGACCAGAGACTGTTGTCTCCGCTCGAGTGCTTCCTTAACGTTCCTGAACCTGTAGCGCCCCTTCATGGCGTAACAGCCAGCACAGACAGATCCGGCCACGGCTTGCAGCTTCACCCCTGTGATACATCTCCAGGCTGGCAGGTTATAAGCATAACCCGGCATCTTAGACGGTGAGCTCAGGCCCCCTGTAATTTCTTTTGCTTCTTTTAATTTCATAATTTCCTCGCTTTCTACGTCCTATATAATCTTATAATACTAGTTTGTCAAGCTTGCAGCTTGTGGCTTCAGTCGCCTGTAGCTTGCGGCTTGTGACTTTAGAATTATTCTAAAGTGGCCGGGCGCTCTTCCCACCACCGGCTGTATACGCCGCGGCAGTAATAGCGCCAGGTCCTGCTTTTTAGTTTGCTTTCTTTGCTTTGCCACCCTGAACTTGGACCTCTCCATCTCCGAACCCTTTACTCTTCAAGAGTTCTCCTATTTGTGAGATCATCTTAACCTCAGCGTGTTTTTCGTGTTTGTCTTTGTATTTAATATATTCCTTGTTCATGACCACAGGCTCAAATTTAGTATAATAACAAAAGCTCCCATGATCGTAGCCGTCTTTTGTTTTATAACTTTTTTGAGTTGATACATGCCATCTATTATCTTTATAGATATAAATATATTCTATAAACACGTCTCCTTTCATAGAGTCCATGTACATCCATTCATCTCTGAACGTTCGGGCTGGATCTTCTGCTCTCTTCCAGTCGCGAGCGTAAAAACTACACTCATCTAGAGTGTCGCCCAGGTAGCTGGCGTCTCCATGCTTAAAGAGTTCTTTGGCCATCTCAGGCAACCTGTAATGGTCGACCAGGCATTTACCAACGCCATATGGATAACCATCAGAGTGAACGTATATTACTTTCACTTTTTTAGTCTTCGGATCTTCTATTGCTATGTTACTTCTTGTACTCATGTTTCCTCTCTTTCTATTCCTATCTTATATTATATAGGATCAATTGTCAAGCTTTATTTTCAGGCTTGTAGCTTGCGACTTTTTTAAATTTTTTTTCATATTAACCCCTGCAATTTCAGTGCACTTACTCTTGCAGAGGCAAAGGCTCCGAGGCTACTGGCATGGGACGAACCCTCCACCAGGTCACAGCTTGACGTACAGAGGCTAGCGCGAGGCATTACTTGGACGCCGGTCCTTTTCATCATTCGTTACTCTTCTTCGGAGATCCCAAAGTATGGCAATGGATTGACTCCGTCTTTGTGAATTGTTTTCAACAGAATTTTTTCTGCCTGAACTTCGTCTTCAGCATCTATAGTCAAGCCGTCGTAGGGTTGCAACTCATGTTGCATACCCTCAAAGTCCATTTGTATTTTAAATTTCTTTGTCATTAAAATGGCATGTCTTCTGAAATTCCATTTTCTTTTTTAACTTCTTCTGTTAAAATCAAAGCCGGATTTTCTTGAGCTTGAACAATAAAATGCATAACATCTTCATCATCTGAAAGTAGAGTTAATGCGCCTAATAATTTATTAGCCTCATTAATTGTCTTTGCCCATTTCTCTATTCTGTAATCTTCAGAATATTCCGTTTTTCTCTTTCTTACTATTAAGTATATCATATATCCTCTTTCTGTTTAATTAGCTCACATTATATCAGATTATCCTATAAATAGCAAGTACCAAATTGTCGCACCTACTTTAGAATTATTCTAAAAGAAAGTCATTGACATATATATTAATATAGTATATTATCCTATATATGCAAATAAAAAAAGAAAGAGAGGACAAATGAGTAGAATAAGACTAAACCAAGAGTATCGGAACAAGATTGCTAATCGTATGAGAGTACATCTTGAACAAGAAGATACTATTGAAAAACAAAATTATGACAATCTAAAAGCCGACCAGATTGACATAAATGACAATGCTTGGAATGTGGCAGAAACTATTGTCAGAAAACATTATACACCAGAAGATGTTGAAAAAGCATACTATCTACAAAATAAATTTGAGAATGTTGAAACTATCGCCAAAGATAGTTGTTTCCATTTTCATTATATGGGTGAAGTTGAAAGTAGAGATTATGACAACAAACCTATTATGGAACAAAAGCAGATAGAAGAACATTTTGATTTCAGATTAGGTGGTGATTTTGAACATAATGATAGCACTTCATATTCAAGAGATAGTGCGTATGGATATGCTTTATATCGTGATGAACTTAAAGCACAAGATAACTGCAACCCAGATATTTTGATTGAACAAGAGGGCAAAGACCAAAACCCACACAAGACAAAATATGTTGACAACAACGACAAGTATCTTGGCGATAAAGATAGTGGTTATGGCAAAGAGTGGAACAATAAATATCAATTAGATTTAATTGGTAGAGAGTATTGTCGTGATAGGTCTATCGCTTGTAATCAAGAACAATTTATGATGTTGAAACAATGGAAACAAGCCAAAGGACAATTTGTTATGGCACACCATAAGTGGATTAAATCTGTATTAGACCAGATGAAAGAAATTAAACTTGGTCTTAAAGGTTATAAATATCTTGACGAGGCGATTGAGTTATCAACCGAACTTGGACTTGCAATTACTGACGCAGAAATAATCAGAACTAACTCTACTGGCTTAACTATCTACAATCCTAAAAATCTAGCTGATAGAATTAAAGGAATGAAAAATCAGAAAGTTAAAACCAAAGCTGAAAAAATAGCTGAAAGGATATTGTACGAAAAACAACAAAGTGTAAATTAACACTTGACATTAATGGGATTATAATATATAATCCCATTATAAACAGAAAGAAAGAGGAAACATGAAAGACATAACACAACTACCAAAGAAGTTTTATATAACTTACTTTGCTAAAAAACATAAGAAGATAATAACAAGAACTGCAAGCGCAGAAAAACCTAATGGAATATTAGGTAAAATCTTTACAGATAAAAATGGAACTGACCGATTTATCTATTGGGATTTTGACGCAGAAAGTAAATCTGGTGGATTTGGCGACTGGCGTCACGCTACTGGACAATGGGCAATTAAGGAAATAGCCTAATGTGGTTTGATCATATAATTAATTACAATGTAGTGCTATACATAGGTATAGCACTTATTGTTGGTGGTTTTATTTTATTCTTAATCGCTCAACATTTTGAGCGACAAGCAGAAATAAAACTTTTTAAATTAAAACAATTAGAGGAGGCTTTTCACAAGGCTAAACAAAATGAGCAATAAAATTGACACGATAATATCTAAAGCAAAAACTTTACATACTAACGATATCCAAACAATTATTTGTTCTTTGCAAATAGAAATAGATGAGAGAGAGGAAAAAGATGAGCGACTATAACTGGTGTCATGGTCCACATTGCCACACTAACCAAACACAATCAAGAGTAAGAGGGAGTGGCGATAATAAAGTATTGAGGACCATTAAAATAAAACATGGCAGATACAATGGTTATCAAAATGGGATTTGGGATTACTTCTGTAATCAATCTTGTTTAATGGATTTTATTAGAGAGCACTTATCAAGTCTGATTGCAATTGCACCAAGGCGCGAGGCTCTTGAAACACCGATCAAGGTTGTAAAAGAAAAGTACGAGAGTTATAGATATGAGTGGAATAGTAATAACGAGCACGAACGAGTACCATATACTGCAACAAAAACAATAATTAAAAATAGTTCTTGACAATGCTTGATCTTTCCTATATAATCCCAGATATGAAAGCGAGGAATATGAAAGTAATACAATACAATAACAAGACATACACAATACCTCAACCATTCGATCAATGTTTCTTTGGCGCAGAACCTACTAAGGTTATGACAATAGGCAACAGGTTTAATGATGAGGACCATCAGCAGTATGCAAAGCTACCTGCATTCGCAGTAGCTATCTATGATACAATCATAGGAGCAGAACAAACCGAAGATTATACTCTAATGCAAAAGGGATTGACTTGGTTTCAAAAGAACTTCACTAATGAATACTATACACTATTAGATTAATTCAACCTATTACGAGGCGCTAACGCGCCTCGTATCTTTCTGCTAGTCGCTTGGTACTTATATATATTATTATTAAGGGCTAGCCGCTTGGTACTTTTATTATTTAATAGAGGTACCAAGCCGGATTCCAAAAAAGACAATTCATATATATGTAAAACCCCCTGGCTCAGAAGGGGTCCCACTCCTTTAGACTATATCGCTTGATTTACATGGTCATCGCTGATAAAAACATTTTGACACCCATAAGAGTACTTATGCCTGATATAAAAAAAATTTTAAAAGAATTAGATATAAACAACCTAGAACCTGAGACCCGAAAAGAATTAAAAACATTAATAGTTCAAAAAGACCTCAAACAAAAACATAGTAAAATTCAAAGTGATTTTATGCATTTTGTAAAACACATGTGGCCGGATTTTATTGAGGGGGACCATCATAAAATTATTGCAGAAAAATTTAATAATTTAAAAGCTAGAAAGATTAAGAGGCTCATTGTGAATATGCCACCCAGGCATACAAAATCTGAGTTTGCATCTTTTCTTCTTCCTGCATGGATGATTGGTAACAATCCAAAATTAAAAATTATTCAAGCAACTCACACAGCTGAACTTGCTGTAAGGTTTGGTCGTAAGGCTAAACACTTAATGGATAGTGAAGAGTATAAAGAAGTCTTCCCTACAAGACTCATGGAAGACAGCAAAGCCGCTGGTCGCTGGGAAACAGCTCAAGGCGGAGAGTACTTTGCAGTTGGTGTTGAAGGAGCTGTGACTGGACGGGGTGCGGATTTATTAATTATAGATGACCCTCACTCGGAGCAAGATGCTATGAACGATAAAGCTCTGCAACGAGCTTACGAATGGTATACCTCAGGACCAAGACAACGTCTTCAACCAAATGGCGTAATCGTTTTGGTTATGACTCGATGGAATACAAAAGATTTAACCGGGCTGTTACAGTCTGCACAAAAAGAACCTAAGGCTGATCAGTGGGAAGTTGTAGAATTCCCTGCAATCCTTCCAAGTGGTAAACCTGTTTGGCCGGAATACTGGGAGCTAGAACAATTGCTTTCAGTTAAAGCTTCTGTTGCGCTTCCGAAATGGAATGCACAGTACATGCAGAATCCAACTTCTGAAGAAGGAGCAATTTTAAAAAGAGAGTGGTGGAAAAAATGGCCCGAAGATCAAGGCATTCCCCACTGTGATCACGTCATTCAAAGTTATGATACAGCTTATTTAAAAAAAGAAACTGCAGATTTTTCAGCTATCACTACTTGGGGCGTTTTTAGGCCAAGTGAAGATGGTCCTCAGCAGTTAATTCTGCTCGATGCTGTAAAAGATAGATACGAGTTTCCAGAATTAAGACGCGAGGCACTAAAATTATATAAATATTGGAAACCTGAGACTGTTTTAATAGAAGCAAAAGCAAGTGGTCTTCCTTTAACATACGAATTAAGGAATATGGGTATACCAGTTATCAATTTTACCCCGTCTAGAGGTAACGATAAACACGCTAGAGTTAACTCTGTTGCCCCTTTATTTCAATCAGGTCAGGTTTGGGCTCCTACTCATCTTCAGTTTGCTCAAGAAGTTGTAGAAGAGTGCGCTGCTTTTCCTTATGGGGACAATGATGACTTGGTGGATAGCACAACTCAAGCCGTTATGAGGTTTAGACAAGGAGGGTTCTTAACCCACCCAGAAGATTATAAAGACAAACCGGCTCCTCATGTGTTAAAAGAATACTACTGATGAAAACTTTAATTGATATATATAAAAATTTAGCAAAATTAGGAATTAAGCCTAAAGATATTATAGGCATTGGTGGAAATATTGAAAAATTTGGTAAATCTTTGTTCAATCATCCCATTGGAACAGATATGTTAAAATGGATTAGAACTAATTCGAAGCTGCCTAACAAAGTTATAGAGCAAATTAAAATTCATGCGCGAAGTTTAAAAAATGCGAACGATGGAGACCTGGTTGTCTTTAATGAAAATATAAAAAGAATTATAAATGCTAAAGAACCACCAAGTGCAGAGATAGTCAAGTTGCCAGTTTCTAGCATCAAGCGACCAGAATCTACATTAGCGGATGAAGTAGTAAAGGTAGATAAACAAATGACTAAAATTAAAGATACTTCAAGCAAATTAGACGACGTAATCAAGGAATACGAAAATATTTATAAGCCTAAAGGTACAGAAGTGGAGAAATGGATAAAACATGTTGCTGACAAAGAAAAACAAATGAATTTTCAGACTTC
>Ga0208158_1000775_pt1 | contig 10792 bp, 13 predicted proteins | sample 8_EtaG_FD_184081 | JGI IMG/M metagenome (GOLD analysis project Ga0208158, IMG submission 184081) | Marine viral communities from the Subarctic Pacific Ocean - 8_ETSP_OMZ_AT15162 metaG (SPAdes) (version 2) | ecosystem: Environmental > Aquatic > Marine > Oceanic | place: Pacific Ocean | collected...
TTAAATCTTCTTGAAAAGTAGTGTTTAATTTTTCTAACACGGCGTCTAAATCTCTAACTAAAGATTGCGCTACATCTTGTCTATAGTCTTCACTAGCTCTAGTTAATGTTTGTACTATTTTTGCCATTATGTTCTTCCTGTTACTTCTACAAATTCTTCAAATGAAATAGGATCATCAGGAGTAGATTCTCTATAATCGGTATATGCTTCTAAAGCTTCTTCATTTACGTCTACTACGTCAGTAATTCCTCCTGGTATTTTCATACCAGAATAATCATCTGAATATAAAGCCTCGTCGTAAAATGCTTTTTGTCTCATTCTATCATCGTATAAACCAAGATTATTATATTGAGACATGTCTTTTGGTGTATTAGCAAATATTCCTTTACCATAATCATACATAGAACCAAGTGCTCCACCTACAAAAGGTATACCTGTAATCATACTTCCTAGTCCTCCTACTACTCTTCCTAAATATCCTGGTTTAAGTGAGCCATCAGGTAATACGTCTGTATATCCATATGGATTAGCGCCACCAAAAAAAGAACCTCTACCTGTATGTTTTTGTGTAGGACCAAAACGAGTCATACCTGTAAAATCTATTTTTTCTTCTAATCTTGGATCATCAGAAGCATATGTATCTCCTGATCTTGTAGTAGTTCTATTTGGATTACTACCATATTGAGTTTGTGATCCATAAGTTTCTCTACCTCGATCTTGACCACTAGGATTAGATCCACCACCATATTGTCCCGATGCTCCATAAGCTTCGCGACCATTTGCAAAAGGTATTCTCATTATTCCACCATCAGCTGCTTGAATCTTACTTCCATAAGTATCTGTCCAGTCTCTTGCGATCTCTGGTTCGTTAGCCCATAGGTATCTTCTTTGCTTCTCTGATTTAAATGGCATTATCTTCTTCCTCCAGCATGTACATCTAACCTAAAAGTTCCTAATTTCCAATTAGAATCTACTGCACTATTAGATATCTTAACTGCAACCGATCTACCCCTAGCTCTACAAGATTGATACTTAGTAGAAGAGGTAATTGTAAAAGGACCTAATGATGAACTAGCTGCTGTTTCATTTGGAAAATCTCTTAAATCTAATTCAACAACTGTGTTGCCTGCTTGAGTTATAAAGTCAGGTAAAAATCTACTTACTCTCATTATATGTTCACCATCTCCTCTAAAAGTAATTCCTTCTCTTTGAGATTGAGTAATATCAAAATCTCCAGATAATATATTAGCAGGTATAGCTGAAGTTGTTCCAATTTTAATTTGATTAACTCCTGTTTCATGCTCATAGTAATAAGTAACTCCCTCAGTATTTCCAACCACATCAAAAGAGGTGTCTGTATCTGCATCATAAAAAGTTGCATGGGGTAAACCAAAAATAGCTGAATCAATCCATGTGGTTCTAGGAAACATAGAACTAGCATTTGTATACCAGATAGGTCTATTAGTAGTAGAATCTAAGTAACTATAAACTACACATCTATTATTTACATTTGAATCAGATGTAGGGTAAAACCACATTACTTCTCCAAATAAGTTATTAATTCCACAATAAACCATTTGATTAGATGTGGTATTAAGATCATCATAAACATAGTCTTCAACTAAACAATCTAATGATTCTAGTTTACCAGTAAATCTAAAGAAACCATTATCAGACATCCAGTAAGCAGCGCCATCCACTTCAACTGCTGCATTCTTCCCAATTAATCCACAGTTGGTACCTACTTGTTCATAGGCGAAAGTAAAAGGTGTTCCTACAAAACGCATGGTAAACAATGAGGTGTCTGTCCATACATAAATAGTGTTTCTACCTAACTTAGCTCCCATGATCCGTGATCCAGCAGCCAGTCTTTGTGTGCCTGCGCTGTTGGTTGCTGTAGGTGCCCAAGTGTTGATATCTTCCTGAGAAGAAAATCTTATAAACATATCATCTTGCGATGTTGTTGTACCGATAGTTGTTTCTGTTCCAAATAAAACTAAGTGACGATCAGGTGTCGATACAATCATATCTCTAGATGCGGTCGGTGCTCCACTAATAATTGTGGCTCGTGTTGCTGTTGCATTAGATGCATCTGAATTCCATTCAAATACCGCACTATTACAAATTAAAGCAATCGCGGTACCTCCTAAATTATCTATTGACCATAAACCTGGTTCTGCAACTTTGTCCGTGGACGCTGATGCTTGACCCCATGCTGCATAGTCACTAAAATTAGTAACAGTTGCACCATCAGAATGAGCAGCTCTAGTTGTTCCTCTAACTGCTCTTGTAATTCCTGTTAAAGTTGTGGTTCCTGAAACTCCGGTATAAGAAATTTCTTCCGTACCAACTTGAATATAATTTGTACCTGTTGTTGGAAATCCTGTAACAGAATCTAAAACAATATTGGTTCCTGATCCACCAGTTCCATAAACATTGTCACCTAAAGCTCCATCTAAAGTATTAGTTTGAGGGTTAGTGACTGTACCACCAAACTGAGATATACCCCATCCATATACACCAACTTGATCAGCGGGACCAACGTGGTAGTATCTATAATAAGTTATACCTCCAGAAGTTGTAGCTCCTGTGTCAGTTTCAGTAGCTCCAGCATTAATAGTAAGAGTAGTAGTAGTTGGTACAGATAGCACCATAAATTTTTTATCGCAAAAAGTTGTAGAATCAAAAACAGAATCAGTGATAGAACTAAATGTAGAACTATCACCAAATAAAATTATATCCCCTGCTACAAAGTTATGTGCAGATGAAAAAGTTAATGTAACAGTTGTATCATTATTAGTAGTAGTAAAAGCACTTGTAATAGCTGTTCCTGATGGATTAACTAAAGGATGAATATCATAGTAAACTCCTCCAGAATAAACATATAAAATTCTATTAGTACCTAGAAGAGAGTATTTAACACCGTCCTTATTTACCATTTGATGAATAGCACGTGTCGCACCAGTTAATTTGTCTTCACCTAATGATTTCCAACCGCCTATTTTTTCCGGCGTACCGTATCTAAAACGAACATTCTCCCCTGAAATCCATTGAGCTTCTGCTCCGGTTGGAGTTATTTGTTTATTAAATCCAGGTAAAAATCCTATCTTTTGTAGCATAGTTTAGCCATTATATATGCTTTTTATTATTTTGGTAGTAATAAATATAATTAATTTACATTAAAACTAATAACTGTTCTATTTTCATACATATTTTTTTCATTAAAAGAACCATGAGTTAACCACGCAGGCCACAAATATAGATCACCATTTTTTGGATAAAATTTTATCCAACCAAAAGAATATTCTGTAGATTTTTCTACATCAGTATATATGATATGGGGATTAGGATTTTGAAAACAAATAGGACTACAATTTTTTCCGACATTAATATATAAAGCTCCAGCAATTACAGTTCGGGGATGAGTGTGTTCTTTTAAAATACTGTTTTTATCTTGTATGTTAAACCAAGAATTAGAAATTAAATTTTCAATTATCATACCTGAGTCTTGACTATATTTTTTTACCAACTCGTGAATTTTTATTTTAATATCTTTGTCTATTTTAGATAAAATGTTAGATGAGTAACTGTGTGTGGTAGTTGATTTATCATCAAATGATTTATTTTTTTTATGAAGATTCTTAGCTTCTTTTTTAATTAATATATCATATATTTCTCTACATTTTTTTCCATCTATAAAGTTAGATACATTTAAAATTAAAGTGGGAAAAACAGGTATTTTTTTTATAATCATTAGCTCCTTACAAAGTTAGAATTAAAAGATATGATAGTTTTTGTTAAATTATTTTTAATTATTTTAGACCTATGTAAAATAAAACCAGGGAAACTTATTATCTGACCCTCTTTAACATTTAGATTAACTATTTGATGATCTAAATTTTTTATTTCTGTAGCCATTTCTTTTTTAGGAAGTTCAAGAAAATATACGTTAGTAAAATTAGTGTTTTCATGAGTATGATAATTATGAAAATTATTTTTATTATATTGTTGATACCATGCATTATTAACTAAATATTTATTTAATTTATATTCTTTAATAAACCAATCTGCGTATGTAGACATTATGTTTTCATAAAAATAATCTAAGTATTCTCTTTTTGTTTCTTTAGGTAAATTCCAATCTGTATGATTTATATAATTTGAATTATCCTCCATACCTTTTGAAAGTGGTTTTATCTTTTCAATTAATTTTAAAATATTTTTTTTGTGTAATTTATGATCTGGCACGGTATATATAAAATAAGATAACGGATTAATTATCTTTTTCATTTTAAATTGACCATCCAAAAGGAATTTTATTCTCCCTAATTTTATTTATTAATTTTTTATGTTTATAAACAGATGCGTTTTCTATTTGTTTTAAATGTAATTCCATTTGAATTTGTATTTCTTTTTTTAATTTTTCATCATAGCTTTCAAATTGTTTTTTAATAACTTCTTTATCAATCATATTTAAACCATGTAGTTTTATAATAAAATTAGATTGATAAAATATATTATATTCACCATTAAAATCAGATAAAATTGGAAGCCTATTTTTCCATAATTCCAAATTATTTTTTAAAGTATCTGGAACATTCAAAGTCTGACACATCCTCCAAAAATCAGTATCATTTCTTTTGTTCATATAACTTAAGAAAACAAAATCACATACATTTTGATGAATATTATTCATTTCATTATTATACTTATCTATGGTGTTCTTATTATAAGAATGTAAATTATGCATTAATATAAAAGATTGTTGAATTGATGTAGCAATAGCGGTTGCTTCCAATGGTTCAAAGAAACTAGAAGATAAACCTACTGCTGTGCAATTTTTAATCCAAAATTTGTCTAACCTTCCACTTTCAAATTTTATGTCTTTTCCTATCTCAATAGAATGCCCAAGATAATCCTCTACTTCTTTTTTAGCTTCATCTGCATTTATAAAATTATCATTAAATACATATCCGTTACCCCATCTTCCCCAAACTGGTATTCTCCACATCCAACCGTTTTTTAGTGCTATTGATTGAGTGTATGGTGGATACTCTTGAGTGTCTTCAGTAGGAAAAGCAATTGCATGATTAAGTGTAAAATGTTTATTATAAGGTAACCATTTAGCTCCTAGTTTACTTATTAAAAGTCTTTTAAAACCTGTACAATCTACATAAAAATCAGAGGTATAAGTTTCTTTTTCTCCTTTTAATTCTTTTATTCCATTATCATCTACTAAAACATCTTGAATTAAATCCTCTATAATTTCAATGTTATTAAAACGCGCCTGATCGGTTAAGTATTCATTTAATTTAAATGTATTAAAATGCATTTGATTTGGAAGAGATTGGTTATCTAAAGAATTATTTAGCCAGCATTTTCTAGCCATTTCATAATTAGAAAATTTATTTATAAGATATGCATATCCTGGTTTAAATTGTCCAAAACTTATGTCATTTAAATAACCAGATACATGATGTAAATAATCTACTGGTGTCCAATTTTTAAAGTAAACTCCCATTTTATAAGTACAATCTGTACGTTGAAACATTTCAACTCGATCAAAATTCATATAATCAATAAAAGATTTCCAATGTTCGGTTGAAGATTCTCCTACACCTATTATACCTATATCTTTTGATTTAATAATTCTAATACCATAATCTGGAAATCTTCTTTTTAAAATCAAAGCGTTAATTAATCCAGCTGTTCCTGCTCCCACTATAGTAATTTTCATATTAAAAATAATTTATATTAATGTTTATTCTTGCTTTTTTATCTGTGCAGTTAGTTGAGTCATGTAAAGTGCTTGGATCAAATAATAACAATCTATTAGCCACACTACCAATAATAGTTCCGTCTTCTAATTTAGTTCCCCCATTATTAGTATTTACACAATATATAGCACCTTTATGTTTAAAAGAAAAGTCTCTATGCATTTCATTAATATCTTTTATTCCTTGGTTAGGATAAAAATTTCCTTTTACTCTAATTAAAGATTTTATTTTTAGTTTGTTTAATAAATTTGAAAGACTATCAAAAAAATTACTGTTTGGTTTATCTTTATAATAAAATAAATGTATCATATAAAATAAATTATTTTTAGATTCAATTTCTTCAAAGGACATATCTGGCATATAAAACCAAGGAAATTCTTTACTTAACATTACATCATATATTCTTTGATGTTCTTCTTTAGAAAGAAAATTATCTATTACTTTATATCTTTTAGAGCTGCCCATAAACCTAATGCCTTTCTACCATCATAAATAGTTTTTATAGTTTCCTTATTTTTTAAACTGTAATGAAGAAAAACTTGCACACAAAAATCTCCTTCAAGTTTTTCTCTCCAATGTTCCATTTCTACGCCATCATATATCAATGCATCTCCAGGAGATAATTCAACTTTTATTCCTTTTGATTTACTTGGATAATAAATATTATTTTTTACTTTACCTTTTTTAGTATCGGGTTCTAAATAAATAGGCCAACGGTTTCCACCTAAATTTATTGTTAGACTTACTTTACACCTATCCTTATCTTTATGTCTATGTAAAGTAACACCTTTTTCATATATTCTCATGTAAGAGTTATTCAACACTAATTTATTTTTTATTTTTTTCTCTACAACAGGATGTAGTTTTAATAATAAGGTATCAAAAGCTGGATCACCATAGATACAATAAATAGATTTAGGAGCCTGAGGGTCACCAAAGACTCCAAATCTATTATCAAAAGGTGATATTAAATTTTCTTTTTGCATTTCAATTAATGCCTTTCTTCTAACGAAAGAATAATTTGTAAGAAATTCACAAAGTTCTCTTGAAACTATATTTTTAATAATATGATAATTTTTTTTCATTTAAAAGCCTTTCCTACAGACCAACATACTAAAGAATATCTAACTCCTTTCTTAACTGGTTTTACTCTATGCCATAAAAAAGAAGGAAACACAACCAATGATCCTTGCACATTTAAATCAATAGTATGAAGAACTGGATCTCCTTGAGAACTGTTTCTTAAATCAAATTGTAATTCTCCACCTTCAAAATCACTAGGATCATTTAGTAATACAGACATAGAAATTTTTCTGGTTTTTCCTTTTAAATATCCATCCTTATAAGGTGTGGTGTTCTGATCTACGTGCCAATTATAGAAATCTAATTCATTATAAATTGTAAATTGTAATTCTTCTATTCTATCAACATCAAAATTCCAACCACTTTTTTCATTAGCACAATTTATAAAAGGTCTCATACTGTCGTAAATCCATTCCTCATTTAGCCATATAATCTTACTATCTCTTATTACTATTTTTTGATTTTCTAACTGTTCTTTTGTTTTAATGTCTGCAGTAGTTGCTTCTTTTTTCTTTTTACCTAATGCATATTTAATAATTTCATTACATAATTCTTTGGGAAATCCTTTCCTATAATAATACCAATAGTTATTTAAATTCATTTTTTTACAACGTAATTTATGTAGGTTCTAAATTCAGGATATTTAGGAGCTTTACCTGCATGTAATGTAGCAGCTTCATATATAATAGCTCTGTTTGATTTGTAGTCTATAACCTCATCTCCCACGATAGTTTCTCCACCCCATTCACTTTTCCATGTTGGATTTAAGTAAAACAATATTGTGTAACATTCATTTAATATTTCATCCTTGTGTAAAATATCATCTTGTAGAGGAGCTTTTGCACCTAAATGAATTCTTTGAATATCTTGACCTAAAAAATTTACCCTATCTTTTATAGACATATAAATTAATAGAGAGATTGTAGTAGAATTACTTATTCTTGAAATATTTAATTGTTTATCATATAAAATACTTCCGGCTAGAGAAAAAGAATTAGCATCTTTATTCATAGTTAAATTCCAAACGTTATCATTAATAATAGAAACATAAGCGTGTTCTAAGACACTTTTAGACAATACATTATCTATGATTTTAACGTTCTGCATTTTCTCCATATAATCTTTGATTTGCCTCATCTCTATAATGTAAAAAATGAGTTATAGTATATCTTCCAAGGCCTTTATCTCTTTTATCTATGGGTAAGTTTACAGGATTAACTTCATGTAAATAATATGAGGGAAAAGCACATAACATATTGTGTTCACACTTTACTGTTGTTTTATAATCAGGGAAATATAAATCTCCTCCACTAAAAGATTTAGGTTCTTTAAAAAACCATATTAAAATTGTCCAAGCAAAAGAATCAAAATGAGATTGATAGTTATGACTATTTTCATAGTAAGATACCATTGAATATGTCCAGTTAGAATTATTAAAAGTTCGCCAATATGAAGGACTTATATTTTTAATTGCTTGTGAAAAATTTGGATGTTGTATTTTTAAATAATATTTAAGTATATTTGAAAAATGTCTGTTATTTTTTTGATATACCCTATCTAAATGAATTCTAAAATGTTCTCCTTTAGAATTCCCATTTTCATCAATTGCTATAGTTGTTTCTGCAGGAATAAATTTATCTGGGTCATTATAAAAATTTAATTCTTTCCAAATATTTTCTTCTTGTAAATCACTATACCAATCTTTACAAACCAATATACTTGGCTTTGGTTTAGAACTGTTGGTAACTAATTTCATTAATTCTTTCTTTAATTCAATTTTATTTAAAAGATTTGATCTAGATCAAATTTACTTATTGTATTTTATACCCACTCCCCATCTTTTACATATTCATAAACTTCAGAAAGTCTCCACACTCCATTTGGTTTTGCAACTTCAGGTTCTTTAATAACTGCATATCCATCTTGACCATTACCATTCGCACTTCTAGCCGATCCGTGAGAACCTCCTCCGCCTCCAACCGAAGTACTTCCTTGAGCTCCGCCACCATTTCCTCCACTACTAGAATAACCGCCGCCTCCGCCGCCGCCATAATGTACGTTTGAAGGGGATGCTGTCGGTGAAGCTATATCATATGCTTTTCCAGATCCTCCTCCTGTTCCGCCTCCGCCGCCGGCTCCTCCGCCGCCTCCTGAAGGCTCTCCTCCTGGTCCACCACTATTTCCATATCCTGTATAATCTCCATTTGGAGATTGAGTTCCTGACCCTCCTCCGCCACCGCCCATGGCATGCCCGGCTCCTCCTCCAGAACCTCCTGGTAAGCCTGCGTAGTGACCTCCAAATCTTCCACCACCTCCGCCTCCTTCAGCGTTAATTGAATCAAATGTTGTGTCTCCTCCAGTGTTTCCCGGAGTTCCACCGCTTCCTGTTCCACTACTTCCAATTGTAACAGATACATCACTTCCTGGAACAGTAGTTGAAGATGCATACATTACTCCGCCTGCTCCTCCTCCTGCTCCTCGGTTTCCACCGCCACCACCACCTGCTCCAACAAGCAATACTTCTACTCCTGATGTAGTTGCTGGACTATAAGTTCCACTTGATGTAAATGTAGCGATTGTTTCTGGAGTTACGGGATTATTAACTGGTCCTAAAACTCCACCATTGTTGTAATAATATTTAGTAGTTCCACCTGGCATTATAAAGCCTCCCATGAGTTAGTATCTGGAAGATATCTGTAATGAACGATAGGATCTTCAGTAGGATTATAATTTGGAGCACCATCTACTTTAAGTCCTTCCCATCTTAATTCAGACTCGTTCCACCAATAATTATATGTTTCATCAAAATCTGTAGGTTTAGTTACAGGGGCTTCCCATTCCCATGAAGTATTATTAAATGTCCAACTTGGATTAGGTTGTGGATCTTTAAATTTACCATTAGAACCCGAACTACTTTCAAATGTTCCACCTTTAGCTGGTGTTGTTCTACTTAGATGAGAACCATCTAAACTATATTCTTTAACAAGAGAAACATTTATATTTAAATGGTCTGCCATTTTTTGTTCAGTACTAATTCCTTCATCACTACCTAGAATTACATTAACTACAACGTTGTTGTTGTCTAAATGGGCAAATCGTTTATAAGCCATAGCTTTTAAACCCCCGATTAACTTAACTCTTCGTAATTTATAGTAATAACTAAATCGCTATTTGCGCTAGCGCCTGCTTCAATATTATCGCCTTCTTCTAAATAAATAGAAGTGTTTTTATCGACTACAACTAAAGTTGAATCAGCTGGAGTTGCAATAGTACTTGCAACCGCAATAGGTGATCCTCCTGATTTAGTTATAAACACAGATGCATCTGCTGAACTTGATCCATCAATGTTTGCTACTAAAATATTATTAACTTTATATACTTTTCCTGAAGATGATGCGTTTGCAAGGATTTCAGTTGTTAAAGTTGTAGTTAAAGCCGCTTGAACAGATTTAGCTGTTATCGTTGATACGTTTACTAGATTTGGTGCTGCCATAATTTATTTTCTCCTGTTAATCTTTTATCCGAAAACTAATGCCATTGCAATAGCTTTTCCCATTGTTGCTAATGTTGCACCATTTTGTTGAACTACACCGGTTCCTTTTGGCACTAAATTAATGTTTATATTACTATCTCCTCCAGATGCCGTAAAAGCAGGTGCATTTCCAGCAGCCGCATTAGCAAATGTCAGCTCATTAATTGCGGAACTTGTAGCAGTCAATAGAAATAATTCATTGCCATTTGTGTCTAAAATTGAAGTTCCAATTTTAGGAGAAGTCAGTGTTTTATTTGTTAAAGTTTGAGTACCAGCAGTAGTAACAAATCCTAAATCAATAATGTTTGGATTAGATCCTGACCCTGTACCATAAACTATTTTAGAAGATGTATCACCACCTGTAAATGCAACACTAGATCCTGTACCACTTACATATTTA
>Ga0208158_1000776_pt1 | contig 10780 bp, 20 predicted proteins | sample 8_EtaG_FD_184081 | JGI IMG/M metagenome (GOLD analysis project Ga0208158, IMG submission 184081) | Marine viral communities from the Subarctic Pacific Ocean - 8_ETSP_OMZ_AT15162 metaG (SPAdes) (version 2) | ecosystem: Environmental > Aquatic > Marine > Oceanic | place: Pacific Ocean | collected...
AAAAAGAAAAGAACTCCTGCACAGTTAAAAGCTAGCAGAGATGAGTCTTATGGTAAATGGGGATCTAAAGCTAAAAAATCTGGAAAAATAAATAAATAAGGAGAAATCATGGCGCAAAAATTTCATTCAACTTCAGGGAGACCTACAGTAGCAGGTGATGCTTGGGCAACTGGAAGAGAGAGACTTAAGAGAGGTGGAAAAGCTAGAAAAAATACAAGACGTATGAACAGACTAGAAGAACTAGGAAGAGTTGATGCGGAAAAAGCTTACACTAAAAAAGGTAAAAAAAATCTTAAGGCTGAGAAAAAAAGAGTCGTAAGAGAATTAAAAAAAGGTTAATATGAACAGAAGAGGAATCAACACTTCTATATTAATTAAAAACGGACCTACAAGTGCAGGTAACGGAAGAGGAATAACTCCTCCAACTCCAGCTAGTTCAGGTTTGGCTCCAACTGGTTCTGCTCATGCAGTTCCAATCAATGTAACTAAGGGTAGAAAGTCTACTAACTTTGATGGTTCAACTAAGAATATCACTTTAGTTGGTGCACGATCTAAAGTTTAATGGCTAGAAAAAATATCCAAAAACTTCTTAAACAATTGAAAGGTGGAAAAAAGAAAAAACCACCTGTTAAATCTTCTAGAACAGTTGCTCTGGAAGGTAGAAAATATTTTAAACATGGTGGAACTAACTCCATGATTAAAGAAGCTCAACAAAATTATAATGGAAGTTATGTTTCTGGAGACTTAGGAGGTGTTAAAGTAGGAAATAAATCTTACGCAAAATACTATTCTAATCCTGGATTTAAGATGCCTAAAATATAGATGCCTTTTAAATCTGAAAAACAAAGACGTTATCTCTGGAAAAACGAACCTAAGATAGCTAGAGAGTGGACGAAAGCATACGGAAGTAAACCAGTAGGAAAGAAAAAGAAAAGGAAAAAGAGTAAAAAAAATGATAAACACTTATAACTTATTTGCTATCCCTGTATTTCATGGCAAGTTACCAGTCCCTGTAGATATACATAATAAAATACTTAAATATACAGATGAAAAATGTACTGATGATAAGGTCAAAGACACAATTTCATGTGTAAAAGGATTTCAAATTCATGATGAATTTGATGGGAAAAAAGAACTTCATATTTTTTTACATAATTATTTAAGAAATATTTATTCTTTTAAACCATTAAATGGGTGGTTAAATATTTTAGGAAAAGATTCCTATAATAAACCACATATGCATCTTGGGGAGGGGATTACTCATGCAGGGATATTATATCTTTCTAATAATAGTGATAGTATTTACTTTACTAGAGATCATGAAGTGTTTGAAATAAAACCTAAAATTTTTGATTATGTCATTTTTCCCTGGTATTTACTCCATTATGTATTACCTGTGGATAGAAGTGGTAAAAGAATTTCATATGCATTTAACTTAAAAAAGGAGTAAAAATGGACGAACTAACACTAATAAGTAAGATACAGAGAGACTTGAAAGAACAATACCAATCAATAGGCGACGCCATGATAGCTGGAGGTATTGACAATATGGAAAAATATAAATATATGATGGGACAGGCACATGCCTATTTAAAAATATCTCAGGATATCTCTAACCTGCTAAATAAGAAGGAGCAAAATGAAAAAGGAACAGTCATCAAACTCAACACCAAAGATTAAATATGCTTTGGCAGAAAAATACGACAAAGAATCTAAGGATCAATATCAAAAAGAAGTAGATGGTTACGAACGTTTAAAATCTAAAGAGTCTTCTAAATTACCAAAACCAACTGGATGGAGAATGTTAGTTCTTCCATTTAAAATGCCTGAAAAAAGTAAAGGCGGTTTGTACTTTGGTAAAGATACTTTGGAGCGACAACAAGTTGCTTCAACATGTGGATTAATTTTAGAAACGGGTCCAGATGTTTATAATGATAAAGAAAAATTTCCAGAAGGTCCTTGGTGCAAGAAGGGCGATTGGGTGATCTTTGCACGTTATGCAGGGTCACGAATACAAATTGACGGGGGTGAAGTAAGATTGCTAAATGACGATGAAGTATTAGCTACAATAGACAACCCCGAAGATATACTTCATCAATACTAAAACATAGAAGGAGAAACCTATGCCAGAAGAAGCAAAGAAAACAGTTGATATTGACACATCGGGTCCAGCAATGGATGTTGATATCCCTGAAGTAAAAGACGAATCTTCGATTGAAGAAAAAGCGGTTGTTCAAAAAGAAGAACCTACAATCAGAGAAGTAGTTGAAGAAAAAGCACCGGTAGAAGAGGTTGTTCAACAAGAGACGGCCTCAGAGAAAGATGTAAAAGAAGATAAAGATGAATTGAAAGATTATAGTGACAGTGTACAGAAAAGAATAGCTAAGCTAACTAAAAAATGGAGAGAAGCAGAACGTCAAAAAGATGAAGCTCTTTCTTATGCTCAAAGAGTAATAAGGGATAAGAGAGATACAGAAGCTAAACTCAAAAAAATAGAGCCTAACTTTCTTTCTGTAACAGAAGAAGGTATCACTACAGGTATTGAAGCAGCTAAAGCACAACTTGCAGCAGCTAGAGAAGCACAAGATCTTGGCGCTGAAGCAACGGCAATGGCTAAAATATCTGAACTAGGATACAAACAAGCGAAGTTGAATGAGACTAAGGAAGCTCAGGCAGCTTTTGAAAAACAACAAGCGGAGAAAAAACCTGAACCTACATTAGGTAGACAAATGGCGGCAAGAGGAACACCTGATCCTAAAGCTGAATCATGGAGTGAAGAGAATCCATGGTTTGGACAGGATACAGCAATGACCTATACAGCCTTTGATCTGCATAAAAAACTTGTAGAGAACGAAGGTTTTGATCCATCAAGTGACGAATATTATAAGGAAATTAATAAAAGAATAAGACTTGAATTTCCTCATAAATTTGATAAGAAGGATGTAACGGAATCGACTAAACCACCACAAACAGTAGCTTCAGCGAAGCGAAGTGGAAAGACTGGTCGCAAAACAGTGAGACTCACGCCGTCTCAAGTTACAATCGCTAAAAAATTAGGTGTGCCACTTGAAGAGTATGCAAAACAATTAAACATCACGAAGGAGGCGTAAGCATATGAGTACAGATAAAAAAACTTCCCGTGCGAGTCAAACAAGAGAAAAAGAATCTCGAAAAAAAGTTTGGACTCCACCATCATCTTTAGATGCACCCCCTGCACCGACAGGATTTCAGCACAGATGGATAAGAGCTGAGAGTATGGGATTTGACGACACTAAAAATGTCCAAGGTCGAATTAGATCTGGATATGAATTAGTTAGAGCGGACGAATACCCAGAAGGCGACTTTCCCGTAGTTGAAAACGGTAAATACAAGGGAGTGATCGGAGTTGGCGGCCTAGTGCTCGCTAGGGTACCTGAGGAGATTGTAAAACAACGTGCCGACTATTATGCAAAACAACATAATGACAAGGTCGAAGCGATGGATAAAGATCTTATGAAGGATGAGCATCAGAGTATGCCAATCGATATCGATAGGCAGTCTCGCGTAACTTTTGGTGGCTCAAAGAAATCCTAATTAGAATTTCTAAGACCATTAAAAATCTAATAACCCGTGCTGGAGGTTCCTTCGGGGGCAGGCACATTTAATAGGAGGCCTTTATGGCAAGAGCTAATAAAGACAGCGCCTTTGGTTTAAGAGCCATTGGCAAAGTGGGTATGAATAGAGACAACCAAGGACTAGGTGAGTATAGTATCACAGCTAACGATACTACTACTATCTATTTCCAAGATGCGGTTTCAGCAACAGCAGCAGGTACAATTCACCAAGCTGCCGAGTCGGAAGCGTTTCTTGTAGGTTCACTTAATGGTGTTTTCTACACAGACCCAAGTACAAGCAAGCCTACGTGGAGCAACTATTATCCAGGAAGCACAAATGCTTCGGATATAGCAGCTTTCGTAAGCGACGACCCGTATGAAAGATTCGAAATTCAATCGAACAAAGCGACTTCGCACACGCAGTCGGATGTGTTCATGAATTTTGACATCGATGTAAATGCAGGTGACAGTGCTAACTACGTTTCTAAATCGGAGTTAAAGCATTCAACTGCAACTACAGGTACGGCTCAAATAAAAGTAGTAGGTGTTTCAAAAGACATTGAAAATAGTAACTTAGGTGCTTCAACAGTAAACTTTGTTGTTATGATCAACGAACACTTATACAATGCCAAGAATAACGGCATATAATAGCAGGATAGGAGAATAAAACATGGCTATATCACGAGGACAACTAGTTAAAGAACTAGAGCCAGGCTTGAATGCACTATTCGGCTTGGAATATAAACGTTATGAGAATCAGCATGCTGAGATATATGTAACAGAAACTTCAGACAGAGCGTTTGAAGAAGAAGTTATGTTATCTGGTTTTGCAAATGCTTCAGTTAAACCGGAAGGTTCTGGCGTGGTTTTTGACAATGCTCAAGAAACTTACACAGCTAGATACACTATGGAAACTGTTGCGTTAGCGTTCGCGATCACTGAAGAAGCGATCGAGGACAACTTGTATGACAGACTTGCGTCTAGATATACAAAAGCATTAGCTAGATCCATGGCAAATACTAAACAAATCAAAGCAGTTGATCCATTGATCAATGGGTTACCGCAAACTGCAACTTTCACTTCTGGTGACGGTTCTGCATTGTTTGCAACAAACCACCCAACGATTGCTGGAACAGTAAGTAATACTTTGACAACTCAAGCAGACCTTTCTGAGACATCATTAGAGCAGTCTTTAATAGACATCGCTGCAATGACTGACGAAAGAGGTTTAAAAATTGCTGCAAGAGGAATGAAAATGATCGTTCCACCTGCAAACCAATTTAATGCTGAGAGACTTATGAAGTCACAAGGTAGAACTAATACAGCTGATAACGATATCAATGCAATCGCATCTATGGGAATGGTTCCTCAAGGTTACAGAGTGAACAACTTCTTAACTGATGCAGATTCTTGGTACCTTATTACTGACGTTCCAAATGGAATGAAGTACTTCGAAAGAACTCCAATCAGAACAGCGATGGAAGGTGATTTCGATACTGGAAACGTTAGATACAAAGCTAGAGAAAGATACAACTTCGGTGTATCTGACTATAGAGGTATCTACGGTGTTCAAGGTGCTTAATAAGTAAAAATATTTTGTGGCGGGACATAGTCTCGCCACAATCTTATGATAGAAAGAAAAAATGCAACCCAAAATATTCAGAGTCAAAATATACGCCTACCAATATCACGCAGATTTTAATATAGAATGTGCAGAAAGCGCAGAAAATATAGAAAATGCGATTGTTGACAGATTAGGAAAAGGTGATATAAAATGGGAATATCTTGGAGAAATGATGAATCCCAAGGTTAATAGAATAACCTATGAGGAGGTTATAAATGGTACAAGACCTGTACAAACAAAAGAGGTCCTTGGAGTTGAGGTGGCAACTGGAGTATGAGCAAAGTGGTAAATATACTCTGGATATGGTCGAAATTGATAAGAAGATTAGAGAAGTTATCACTGAGATCAAACTCGAGGAATCTAAGATTGCAGATAGAGAAAATGCAATCGTTAATGCTGCCCCACAAGTTTCAGTAGCTACTTAATAAAAAAGCTACATCGTTGGAAAAAATCAATCCACATCACACACCCTCTTGCGCTCTACTTAAAACTAAGCTATAAATATCTTACTATACAATTAATTAATTGGATATCGACGCGTATAGTCGACGGCCTAGAGACGATATCCTACAAACTAGGAGAATAAAATGGCAAGAACAACGTTCGCAGGACCAGTAAGATCCCTAAGAGGATTCTTAGGAACTGGCCCTCAAATGCAACAATCAATCTCAGGTACTGTCGATGGCGGTACGGATATTGCAGGGATTGATAAATACCAAGGGAAGGTTTGTTTGATTACAAACAACACAACTGTTTTCAATTTACCTTCAATCATCGATACAGCAGCATCTGCAGTAGCAGGACCTGATGATCCAAACTCTACAAACAGAGTTGGATTATATTATCAGTTCTTAGTAACAGCAAACCTTTCAGGAAATACTTTCACTTTGAATGCAGGAACTGCAGCGGGTAGAAGTACAGCTGATGTGTTTAGAGGGACTGCCTTCTATAATAACACAGCAACTGATCCAGGAGTGGTAACTGCATTTAATGCAGGTGGTACTGACACGCTTACTTTGGATGGTACTACAAGAGGTGGTCTTGAAGGATCATATATTCAATGTAGAGCAGTTGACGGTTTAATCTGGCAAATTGATACTATGTTGGTTGGTAATGGAACATTTGCTCAACCTTGGAGCTAATAGATAAATAATTATTGTGGGCCTTCGGGCCCACGATTAATAATTAAGGAGAAAAAATTATGACAATACAATCACCTAGCATAGCTTCAAGTTATGTCGATACAGAAGGTACTACAGTTCAAGTAGGAAGAACAAGAGTATATGGAGTTTATCTTAATAGTTTAGGGGTAGCCGGAGATTTTGTAATTCGTGATGGAAGCAGTACTGGAGCAATAAGATTTAAAGTTGCAACACCTGCTGTCGCAGAATCTATTACAATTAATTTCCCTCAACCTATTCTATGTAAAGATAAATTGTATACAGCATTTACTACTGAACAAGTTTTATGTGCTACAGTTTTTCATAGCGGTGGAGACAGCAACTAGGAGGCATAAGTGGCGTTTTCAGGAACAAGTACATTCGAGAAAACATTCTCGATCGATGATATTATTACTGAGGCTTTTGAAAGATTAGGTTTTTTTGATTACTCAGGTAATGATCTTAGATCCGCAAGAAGATCTTTAAATATTTTATTTCAAGAATGGCAAAATAGAGGTGTTCATTTTTGGGAAGTAGACCAACATGCTTTTACAATGGCTGCGGGTCAAACTGAATATGTAATCTATAGATCTCCTTCGGATGGAAATGCTAATGGTATTACTACCACTTTAACTTCTGGAATTATTGCAACTGATTTAACTATTCCAGTTGAGTCGGTAGCTCAAATGCCTTCCTCTGGAAAAATTAGAATTAATGCGGAAGTAATTAAGTATTCTTCTATTAATGACACTAATTTAATTGTTTCTACAGTAGCTGATAGAGGAATTGATGGTACTACAGCCGCAGCGCATGCTTCAGCTGATACTGTTACTAATTTTGTAGATATGTGTTCTGATCTTCTAGAAGCTAGTTATAGAACTACTGCTAATGTAGATACTCCTTTATCAAAAATTAATAGATCTCAATATTCAGCTTTTTCAAATAAAAGTTCTGAAGGACAACCTTCTCAATATTGGGTTCAAAGATTTATAGATAGAGTTACAGTTAATTTATATTTAACACCTGGTTCTTCTCAAGACGGAGACTTTATGCATTTTTATTATGTAAAAAGAATTCAAGATGCCGGGGCCTATACTAATGAAGCCGATGTAGTTAATAGATTTGTACCATGTATGTGTGCAGGTTTAGCTTATTACATGGCTCAGAAAAAAGCTCCTCAAAGAGTTCAAGAAATGAAATTATTATACGAAGATGAATTACTAAGAGCCTTACAAGAAGATGGTTCATCAGCGAGTGTTTACATTTCACCTAAAACTTATTATCCGGAGATTTAATGTCAAAGTTTGCAAAAGGAAAATACGCATTAGCAATTTCAGATCGAAGTGGATTAGCATTTCCATGGAGACAAATGGTTACTGAATGGAATGGAGCGTTCGTTCATGTTTCTGAATATGAGCCTAAACAACCTCAATTAGAGCCAAAACCTTTTGTTGCAGATCCTCAAGGACTAGAACAAGCTAGACCTGCTAGAACAGAATTTGGGACTCAAGATTTTTTACCAAAAAATCCATTTACCACTGCAGCTGCATCTAAACAAGTTACAGTTTCAGAGCCTTTTAGTAATAGATCAAATAATGATATTGTAAGATTTACGGAAGTTAAATCACCTGTGGGTGGAGTAGCAGTTTCTACTTTAGAATTAACAACTACATTATCTGCAAATATTACAGCAAGTGCAAAAAGTATTGCGGTAGCAGATTCTTCAGCGTTTCCAAGTTCAGGTTTTTTTATGATTGAAAAAATTAAGACTTCAACAACTGGATCATCTTTTTATGAAAATGAAGTTATTCGATATAGCGGAAATGCCGGAAATACTTTCACAGGGTGTGTTAGAGGAACAAATTCTCAATTTAGAGGAATAGTACCTAGAAATACTACTGCTACTACTCATGATTCAGGGGCAAAAGTTTATGGAGGTTATTCAATAACTATGGTACAAACAACACATAAGCAAGCTGGGCAACCATCAACTGTAACTCAAGAAAATAGTTATACTTTTAATTTAGTTTCAAATGCATCAGCAAGCGCAAAAGGAGGAGGATTCCAAGTCTTAGCAGGACCATTGGATTTCCAACAAAGATAATATGACATATGCAGAATTAGTTGACAAAATTAGAAATTACACAGAAGTCTCTTCAACTGTTTTAACCGATGCTATCATTAATGGTTTTATTGAAGATTCGGAGTGGAGAATTATGAGAGAAGTAGATACAGATACTGGACGTAGATATAAAACAGCCCAGCTTATAGCAGGAACTCGTTTTATAGATGAGCCTACGGATGCTCTAGTGGTTAGATCTCTACAAGTTGTAGATTCTGATGGTGTAGGAGCTGCGGATAATAGGGATTTTTTACAATACAGAGACACTAGTTTTATGTCCGAATTTAACCCTACCAATGCTCAAGGAGTTCCTAAATACTATAGCTTATGGGATGATAATACCATAGTTGTGGCCCCTATCCCTGATGCCACTTATACTCTTCAATTAAATTATATCTTGAAACCTCCGGGTTTATCTAGTACAAATACTACAACATATTTAAGTTTGAACTTTCCCAACGGACTTTTGTATGCATGCCTTATAGAAGCATTTTCTTTTCTAAAGGGGCCAAATGATCTCTTGCAATTATACGAAGGAAAGTATAAACAAGTGATAGAAGGCTTCTCAATAGAACAAATGGGAAGAAGAAGACGAGACGAATATCAAAGTGGTGTTCCTCGTATAGGAAAATAGGAGAAAATAAAAATGGCTATAACTCAAGCAATTGCAAACAACTTTAAAAAGTTATTGCTCGAAGGTGATTCGAACTTTTCATCAGGTAGTGGTGATAAGTACAAGTTAGCTCTTTATACTTCTTCAGCTACTCTAAACTCAGCAACAACTTCATACACAACTGGTAACGAAGTTTCTAACACTGGAACTTACGCAGCAGGCGGTGGAGCTCTTGTTAATGCAGGAACTTCTATAACAGCAGGTGTAGCCAGAGTTGATTTTGGCGACCTTTCTTTTACAGGTGTTACACTGACAGCTAGAGGAGCTTTAATCTACAATACATCATCAACAACTACAAAGTCAGCGGTGTGTGTTTTAGATTTTGGAGGAGATAAAACAGCAACTTCTGGTACTTTCACAGTTCAATTTCCAGCAGCAACTTCAACAGCAGCGATACTAAGAATATCGGGCTAGTAGGGAGGTAACTTCCTATGGCATCGGGAACTTGGAATACTGGCTTTTGGGGACAAAACCAATGGGGGGATAATGCTAACCCTACAATTATTCCTACAGGCTTTGCACTTACATTAACTCAAGGTGAAGAAACTTCAGCTGGTGAAATAAATACTGGATGGGGCCGAGACGCCTGGGGCTTAAATGCTTGGGGTGAATACGGTGACGCTATACCAACTGGTATAGCAATGACAGCGACATTAGGAACCGGAGTTGGTTTTACGGATGTTAACGCTACAAATTCTACAAATAATAATCAAACATTAACTTTTGCATTAGGAACGGTCACAGCTACTGGTACAACAACTGCTTATACTACTGGTATAGCAATGACTGCTACCCAAGGAGCAGCGGACGCTGGCCCTGATGCAATGTTAACTACTAACCTTGCAACTATGGCTCTTGGTAGTGTATCAGCTTTCAACCAAACAGGTTGGGGTAGACAACATTGGGGTGATAATGGATGGGGAGCTGAAGGAACTTGGGTATCTGTTAGTGTAACTGGTCAAGCTTTAACAGGTGCATTAGGAACTGAAACAGTTAGTGGTGATTCTAATATAACTGCAAATACTTTAAACGTTGCACAATTAACTTTAGGTGCTGTAGACCCTGCACCTGATGCAATGATTCAAGGTAATTTTATGATTGCCGCTTTAGGTACTTTAGGTCAAGGAAGTGCCAAAACTGTAACAGGCCAAGCCATGACAATGGCCTTAGCTTCTGTTACTGCAGATTTAAATCAACAAGTTAATGTAACTGGTATTTCTATGAATGCACAATTAGCTAGTGCATCTGGAAAAGCAAATATTGACGTTATTCCTACTGGTTTTGGGTTGACTATAGCTCTAGGATCTGGTAGTGCTTTAATCTGGGATGAAGTAGATACTGGCTCAGCACCAATAGATCCCCCTGGATGGCAGGATGTAGCTGCATAAATAGGTTTGACAGCAATCTTATTTTTTAATAATATGAATACATAAGGAATTAAAAATGGCTAACTCGACATCAGCAAGTCTAAAACTTACAGTTCAAGCAACCGGTGAAAACTCGGGAACTTGGGGACAAATTACTAATACTAACTTATTAATATTAGAACAAGCTATTGGTGGTTATGATGCGTTTAACGTAACAGACTCTAGTAGAGCATTAACTTTT